>OCAS01000035.1_pt1 | contig 164165 bp, 136 predicted proteins | sample 1550751 | NCBI WGS metagenome assembly OCAS01 (sample SAMEA2580301, study PRJEB22360) | human gut metagenome | biome: human gut; feature: human-associated habitat; material: faeces | place: Denmark | collected 2008/2010
GTAAAAGTTTACATGGAGAACCGTTTAATTTGTGCCTGCCCCAGCCACAAATAAGCCGTTCTTTTGTCAGCGCTTCAGTTTCAGCACGACCTGTCAACCGAATAAACCGCTTCAATATTTTCAATGGGCACATCGCCCTCAAAGCCCTGGCTTGCCATCAGAATATATCCTCCGTCCTTCCCCAGCAAATCCATGAACCTTCGCACCTCCCGCTTCACCTCCTCCGGTTTTCCGAAAGGGAGCAGCCCCTGGGTATCAATACCGCCGTGGAACACAATTTTTCCATTGTATTTTTCCGCCAGCGTCTCCACCTCCAGCCCCTTCACCTTCTGCACCGGTTCCAGCGCATCCACGCCGCATTCGATGAATTCCGGAATGAGCGGCCCCACGGCCCCGCAGGAATGCTGCTGATAAAAGGCGCCGTACTCATGGGCAAGGTTTACCAGTTTTTTAGTATTTTCCTTATAGAACTGCCTCCACATATCAATGGAAAACAGCAAAGAAATCTGCGTTCCGTAGTCATCATGAGGGCGCAGGATATCCACCTTTCCCTCACCCGCCTCAAAGATCCTGCGGTAGTATTCCATCTCGAACTCATTCATCCGATCCAGAATCCGCTGCGCCGTCTCCGGCTCATCCAGCATCAGCATGAAAAACTCATCCATTTCCATCAAAAAGGTTACCATCTGGAAAGGCCCCTCATGTCCCACGATAATGGCCTTATCCGGATTTTTTTCACACACTTCCCTGACAGCGCTGTAGTCAAACCAGTCCGGATCAGGGAATGGAACAGCATCCGCCTCCTCCACCGTCTCCACGCCGTGCAGCGGAAAATAAGTGGTTGTTCCATAGGTATCCATGGCCGTCGTATGCAGCGTTGTCTCATATCCCCAATAGGACAGCTCCACCTGCTCCCCCTTTTCGTTTTTCCAGGCTTTCAGCGGCGGCCCGATATATCTGGGGGAAGCTGTCACAATATCTATTTCATACTTCTCCAGCAGCTGATCGTATTCCGTAAAACCATAATGCTTCAGAAGCCTGTCCGTCACCGGCCCCACCGCCTCAAAGGCCGCCGGTATCCGATCCGGCTTCCGATGCTCCATAACCGCTCTCACTCTCTCTTTCGACGTCATATCCCAATTCCTCCTTTTCCCGGGCCTTCCTCCATTGATCCATATCCTGTCTTTAAAATATGTGCCCCGTCCGGTTTACCAATATTTTACCGTCCCCCGCAGCCGCCCGGAATTCCTAAATTCATCACTTTTCTTGTAAAAAAAGCAACTATCAGACTTGCAAGCCCCGGCAAAATTATATAGACTGGATAATATCATATTAAAATATACAGGATAAAACTATGAACGCAATTGATAACCGTGATAATTTCCCTTCCTTTCTTTATAGCGCACCGGAAACCGACAGTGCCCGGCTTCCGTTTCTTCTCCATGCAGTTCGCATGGGCTGTGGCTTTCAGGAATCCTTTTTTCAAATCAACCGGGATAATAGCTACCCGTATTTTACCGTCCATTTTCTGTTTGACGGATGCGGGCTATTCCACATTGCGGGTGAAAATTATCTTCTGAAAAAGGGGGATGCCTTCATCATCCCCGCCGGGGAAGCCCACAGCTACTCCAACCGCTCCGAGGAGCCGCTGGGGCTCATCTGGATAGAATTATCCGTGCCGGGCTGCCAGGAGCTGTCCAGCTATTTCCACCTGCACCGCATCTACACCATTGATGCCTCCCACACGGAAGCGCCGCTGGGCCGCCTGATTTCCATCCTTCACAACAGAAAAAAGGGCGTTTTTTCAACGCCCTTTGAGCTGTCCGGCTTATATTATACGTTTCTGATGGAGCTGCTTGACGCCGCGCAGACCCAGGTATCCCCACAGCTCCCGGAGCTGCTCACCGCGGCCCTGTATTATATCGGACACCATTTTACGGAGGATATTTCAATCGGACAGCTGGCGGACTACCTCCATGTCAGTCATACCTATCTGACCCGCATTTTCCGTAAATACATGGGAACCACCCCCATAAAATATCTGAACCTGAAACGGCTGGAATACGCCTGCTTCCTGTTGGACAGCAGCATCCTTACCTGCGAGCAGATCGCGGAACGCATCGGTATGTACGACGCATCCCATTTCAACCGCTTCTTTTCCCAGCAGCTGGGGATGCCCCCTTCTGTTTACCGCAGCCGGAAGGGACCTTCCTCCCCGCCGCCGGCGACCTGACACAAATATACATCAAAAATCCTCCAGGAGGATTGACCCCCAAAGTGGCCCGATCTTCTTTTAATTAAATGGTTTTCACTTATATAAGCTAATAAGATCATTTACAAGCACTTCATCATTTGTAAGTTGGATTTTATTATTGCTTAAAAATCCATCCATTGATTGGATCGTTTTGTCGGTCACAGAGATTTTCCATTTTTTGCTTAAATCTTTTTTAAAACTAATATAAATTTCATTCTTTATTGGTTCATAAACGATTGTACACAGAGTATTCTTCTGACTGGTTTTATTTAAAATTTCAAAAGCTTCATTTATTCCAAAGCTATGGATATTATTCCGGATATACTCATAAGCACAAATATATCTGTCAGCACCAAGGCCATATACTTCATTATATATTGTTTCCTCAAATTTCCCATTTGGGAAATTGGTCATAACAATGAAATCATTATGAACTGGGCTTACTATATTTGTACCATTTCCTTCTTCCAGAATAAATGCATCACCAGTTTTATCAGCAATCATAGTATGCAGCCCCAAAGCCGGAAATAATGGATTTCTTGGATATGAGATTACTCTTTTATTAAGAATCTCAAAAAATTCAGATGCTTTTCTTGTTTTCTTTAGCGCCTCATCAAAAATATCAAAAGCAAACCAATTATTTTCGTCACAACTTGCTTTAAAACCCGGGCCATATTCTACTGCCTGAGTTAATATAAAAAGGCCCTCACTATTAAAATAAGCGATATCCCTGTATTTATTTTCCAATAAGGCGGAAAAGTAAAACAGGTTCATATCATTGTAACTACTGATTTTTAATTTTAAATCAATATCATCCGTATCGAAATTCATACCATAAACAGCTTTTTCCTGATGGTATACTGCAAAACTTGTACACATTTTGAAACCCCCATTAATATATTTGACATATAATATGCCCAGGCTATTTAGAGAAGCATTTAACTATTTATTACAAACTTCGCCACTTTCTTAAACATATGTATTATGCTACTATAGGAATTTCGATGGTTCAACCTTAATCATTTTTCAGATTCAAAAATGCTCCCTTCAAGCCTATGCTTTAACTTTCTTATTTCTTCGGACTCTTTTTGTTTTTCTTCTTCATCAAGCTCTTGAATTACCTGTGTATTATCTACTCCTGAAAGAGCTTCAAGTAACTTGCGCATCTCATTTTGAAACAGGGGATTCGAACCCAGGGACAGGCTCACTACTAAAATGAGAAATAATTTATATATCTTTTCTTTCACTCATATTCCTCCAATTCAATATCTGCTTTGATTCACTCTCATAATAAACAGATGGCTTATACCCGCTATCTATTTGCATACAAAAAGAAAGCCATTATCTGATTCTAAAAATGGCTTACAATCACTGGCACACTTGTAAGGATTTGAAAAGGAATAGATTCAATCGTCGAGACGTACCTTTTGATTAATTAATGTCCATTCATCGGGCAATAATCTAAAAAAGGCCGAAAAGAAATAAAGAAAAACTAAAATAATAAAAAGAAACAGGCTGAATTCTTGTGTGATAGCTGCAATTACAGGTATTGGACATATATTCTTCGTTATAATTCCAGTATCAGAATTATTTTCGCTCAAAAATGAAGTCTTAAAACAGGTGGTTTTATCACCGCCTTCATTGGAGAAGCTACTTTCTGAAATTGCCCGCGCCTCGATTACAGTGGTCTTACCTGATAATCCATAAAGATTGTAATTACTGCAAAAGAGCACATTCATAGTTAAGCCCGCAGCAAAAAGAAGCATAATGAAAAAGAATAAAATATGGGATAAATGATTTTTCTTATTATTTATTTCCATTACACTTCCCTTCTTAGCCGCTGCAGCAGGAAAGCCCTTCTTCACTGACGTTCCCCAGCTAACTCTATTATCAGATAAAGTATACCACAGTTTCACCAGGCCGTAACCACTAACTTATAGCCGCAGCTGCGTTAAAAATCAGCCGTATCATCACCGTTTGCCGCACTTCATCCCCCGGTGAGGAAAATCTGCTGTGAAAAGTAGATCAGGCTTCCCACCATTTTCCCCAGGGCCACGGAAAGGACCGCAAAACCCAGCCCATGCCTGAACTGGATTCTCCGTGCAAAAATAGGTATGGTATTCAGCATCTCAGCAATAGCCAACGCCAGACAGCCCACAAAAATCCCGGCGAATACGCCGAATACGATTACCGCCGCAGCGCTAATCCATTTCCACAGGCTGTCTGTAAAAGAGCCGAACACCTGCCCTTTTCGCACCCATTCCCCCACATGGCAGGAATACTCAAAAACGCTGATAAAATTTCCAAATAATGTGCCTGCCACTACCATTTCCTCATACAGGAAAACCTTCTTGCTGGTATGGGTTTTTCCCGCAAAACGGGGCACCAGGCCAACGGAAATCAATACGGTAAATACCCCTGCGGATACCAGAAAGCCGAAGCTCAGCCCAAAGACAGCCATAAAAACACTTTTAAGAAACATCAATGGTCTTTCCCTCCCTGTCCGCAGTTTCCACCAGCGCATTGTTCACGTCATCCTCATATATGCGCATTTCCACCTCGATAGGCGTGGGATCCTTTGTAATCCTCCTTCCGCCGATATGGTTGAAGAATACGATAATCCCAATGGCAAGCCCGATGGAGTATGCCACCTCCAGTATGGTAAAGCCGTCTGACGCTTCTCCCGCTATCATTTCATAAACCTTCATGAATACCTTATTGATCCCGATATCATTATGAAAAGCCATGATGGTAAAGGCCGTTCCAAAAAAACAGATAAGGCAGACAAACGCAATCTTCAGCCACTGCGCCGGCCCCTTTTCCCGTTTCACCCTGACCCGTTCCATAATGATATCCGTCTCGCCCAGGTTTTCCACAGTCAGCTCCGGATACAGCTTCTGAAGGGATTCGATGATTTTCATCACGCTAACCACCTGGCGCTGAGGCTTGGTGTCCCTGAATTTATATATCTTCATGGCTTTTGCGTGAGCCAGGATATCCTTATTCGCACATACCAGCTTTCCTAAATCAGAAAGCTGCACATCCTCCTTTTCTACCTCCACATTCCGTTCCAGCTTCAGGTATAAAGTTTCCTGTGATGCCATACCGCCGCCTTTCCGGCCGGTCTTTTACGTCCGTCGGGAACGCCGCGCTTCCCGCCTGTACAATCCGGCCTTTCATTTCCATAATTTCGCTGATTCATTCACACGTTAGTAATATGGAAATTTTTCTTTTTTATACACATTCTCCTGAAAATCCAGTGATGAAAAAATTTTGCCCATGAAAAAACAGCAGTTGATCAAACTGCTGCTTTTCCAATCATCATCATATCATCTATCAAAATTAAGTAGTTGTCTTAGTTGGAGAACATGTAAGCGGTGGAAAGCTTAACGCCGGAACCGGTGTTGGTAATATATGTATAGATACCAATCTTAGTATAGTTGCCGCTTACCATGTTGCTGTAATGTGAAGGGCTTGCCTTCAGGCTTGCGAATACGCTGTCTGCTGCGGTGTTCTGTTCTTGCTCTGAAAAACCGAAGCTTCCGTATGTAATATAGGAAAGGTTCTCGCCGCGCCATTTGTTGGAACTTATCATATCGCATCCACTTGTTCCATCGGGACGGGTATGGCTCCAAAGAGATGTGATTTCTTCACTTCTTACTGCTGCGAAGCTGTTTAATTCATTGTCAAGTGTCAGTGCGGGAAGTCCCTGCTCTGCTCTCAAATTATTGATATCTGCAAGAAGTCTTGCATTCATTGTCATTGTCTGATCTGCTGTTGCTGCTTCCGCTTTCATTGTGGATGCGGGTGCCATTGTTGTTACGATAACTGTTAAAACTGCTAATATGGTGATGATTGCTTTCTTCATTTTCCTTCATCCTTTCAAATCGTGTCGATTGAAAAATGATGGAAAACTACTAGGCATATTCGGTTATTTAAAAGTAGTGATAATCCTTCGATTATCTTACAGTACCATGCGGTACCGGCAGCTGGCTGCCATCCTTTCTGAAGGGAAGGCCCTGTAGCTTTGCGTCCTTACTTTTCAATAAGTTTGCCAAATGTAGTTTTCACGCCTTTTTCAAGTGCAAAGGCCTGATAGTAAAAAAAATAGTCTTGCGTCTGTAAGGAGACCAAGGCTATCATTGCAAATACATACGCTTTTACTATGTATCAGGCAACTGGCTGCCAACCTCTTATAGAGGGAAGGCCCTGTAGCTTTGCGTCCTTATCTTTCAATAAGTTTGCCAAGTGTTAAATTAGATGTATATGATGATTAAATGATGTATGATGATTTATCTAACTTCATACTACACCCATACAGTTAAAAAAGCAAGTATATTTTTAAATTTTATTACTTTATGTAACTATTTAATAATTGTGAAGGGACAGAACAGCTGCACTCTTTATTGCAGCTTTGGAAATTACAGCCCCGGACCCGGCTCATGCCTGCCGGCGCCCGGGTCCGCGCCTGTTTTCCCGGCGGCTTCATCTGTTTCATTTCATCTGCCTGGCTTCATCTGTTTCACTTCATCTATCTTTATCTGTCTTACTTCCCTTACTTCATCTGCCTGACTTCATCAACCACGCCATGCACGACAAACCGCCCCGTGCCGCCGGCTTTTCCGTGGCAGGTGGACAGCGTGACCATATCCGGCCTTCCCTGCGTGGACGCTTCCTGATATCCTTTAAAAAGCGATTTCCGAAGTATCATATCCAGATAGCTGTCATAATCCTCGTCCGTATAAACGGACTGATAGGTATCGCTGCCGCTTACCGTCGTATAATAGGAAATAATCCGGTATCTGACCGCTTTATCTTCCGTATAGAGATAAAACCAGGGATTCCCGTCGGCCATCCCCTCTTCCTGGATAAACTTTTTCAGGGATCCGAACATGGTGCGGTTCTTCATGTTATGCCCGTAAATCACCGTATTCCTGTCCGACAGATCCGGCGAATTGCCGGCATCCATAAATATGCAGCCTGCGCTGTTCTTCTCACCCTCAAAGGTCTTATAAAGATACGCCTCATTATCCGCCCCCTGGACCACCGGATAATTCAGTTCCAGGGCCGGGATATATAGCCAGTATCTGAAGTCCTGATTTTTATCCTTCAGCGCTTCAAAATCTATCTCCGGCATAAAAAAATCATCCTCAGGCGCATCCGTCACCGTTTCCGCAGCGGCCGCCGCATCCGTATTCACATATTCCTGCAGTTCCTTATATTCCGCCGCTCCCTTGCTGTATTCCACAAAAATACCGCCCAGATTTACGCAGGCCACGATAAGGACAACCACTGCGCACAGGGGAACCAGAATTCTAATCCATTTTTTCATATGTGCCTCTTTCTTTCAGTGCATATTTAAAAATTCATCCCACAGACAAAAGTACCAGCTCAGGTAACCGTGAAAGAACCGAACGGTTACCCTGTTTGACTTTATTATATACCCTGCCGAAATCCTGATCAATGAATTTTCAGCACACCAGCTGCTCCCGCATGCGCAGCAATATTTTTTTCTCCAGCCTGCTCACCTGTACCTGGCTGATTCCCAGGACCCCGGCCACCTCAGTCTGGGTCTTGTCCTGGAAATAGCGCATCTCAATCAGCTCACGCTCCGTCTCGCTCAGGCTGTCCAGCAGCTGGTTGAGAAGCATATGATCCAGAAGCTTTTCCTTTTCTTCGTCCAGGCAGCCTGACTGGCAGTCCCCCGCCGCCACCTTGTCCAGAAGCTGTACCTCATTGCCGTCAGACTGGTAAATGGTCTTATAAATGGATTCCACCTCCACATTGGCCTCCATAGCCATGACGATATCCTCCTTGGCAATGCCCGTTTCCCCTGAAATTTCCTCCAGTGTGGCGTCCCTGCCGTACTGATGGCCCAGCCGCTCCGCGGCCTGCTTTATCTTCCAACCGTTTTCCTTCAGGGTACGGCTCACCTTAACAAGACCGTCATCCCGCAGAAACCGTTTGATTTCACCGCTTATCATGGGGACCGCATAGGTGGAAAAACGGACGTCAAAGGACAGATCAAACTTATCTATTGCCTTGATCAGCCCTATGGTCCCAATCTGGAACAGATCCTCCATATCGTATCCCCGGCCCGAGAAGCGTTTCACGATGTGATGAACGAGTCCCAGGTTTTTCTCTATCAGTACTTCTCTGGCCGAATTATCCCCGGCCTGCGCCTGTGCAATCAGTACTGATATTTCCTCCATGCACTACTCCTCATCTTCCGACCAGGAAAGAGTTCCCAGCTTCTTTTCCATTTTTACAAGAGTTCCTCTTCCCGGCTCGCTTGTCACATCCAAATCGTCCATAAAAGCCTCCATGAAGGCAAAACCCATACCGGAACGGTCCATATCCGGCCTGGTGGTAAACAGCGGCTCCATGGCCTGCTCCACATCCGCAATCCCTCTGCCCTTATCTTCGATTTCGATATGTAAAACATCTCCCCGCAGGCAGCATCTGACCTCCACCTTGCCCGGCTCATCCCCGGACCAGCCCGCATAGCCGTGGATAATGGCGTTAGTGACCGCTTCGGACACGGCGGTTTTTATGTCCGCCACCTCCTCCAGTGTAGGATCAAGCGGTGTGATGAAGGCGGCTACGGCCACTCTGGCAAACCCCTCATTTTCCGAAACCGCGTCAAATTCCAATTTCATTTCGTTGTTCATTTCTCCTCCATTCTGCCGTCTGGCGGCATCTGCAAAATGTAATCCCAAAGCAGCTGCAAAATGCAGGGCAGCCGCCGTTGATTGAATGTTTCATTCCATGATTTCCACAATTCTGTCCAGCCCGGCAAGCTGGAGCATACGCCGGATCTGCCTGCCCGCATGAAGCACAAAAACCTTTCCTCCGAAGCAGGAAATGAGCTTGTATCTTCCAATGAGAATACCGATTCCTGAGCTGTCCATAAAATGGGTGTCCTCAAAATCAAAGACCACATTGCCCACCTGGGATTCCAGGATATAGTGGTCCGCATTTTTACAGATTTCATCGGAACGGTGGTGATCCACCTCCTCCGGCATCCGGATGCACAGATAGTTATCAATAATTTGATAATCGCCCGCCATCCTTGCAGCGTCCGCCACCTCGGCCTGGCTGGTCACCTTCAGCTGATCGTTTTCCCTGCTATTCATTGACTTAAAATCCTCCTCCATATGTTTCTCCTTTCTCACAGTTACTGCCAGAACCCCGTCTGACCGGCGTTAAAAAAAGAGAACCTCATGCATACGCATCCGGCCAGTGGCCGTGCGTCCATGAAAGTTCTCTTTTGTAAGTGATATTTAATTGGATATCTATTTTTTCATCCTGGAGTTCGGCATCCGCCGTTTCAAAAACGGCTCAGGATTCCAGCTCCTTCAGATAGTCCTTGGCCCGGCGGGCCTTTTCCGTATTCGGGAATTGCTCAATTACCTGGTTGTATATTTTGGCGGCGTTCTTGCTGTCGCCTTTTTTCTTATAGGCGTTGCCCAGGATAAAAAGGGCGTCCCCATTGGTTTCATCGTAGGAAAATGCCTTTTCCAAATCCAGGATGGCGTTCTCGTAATCTCCCGCCTTGTAGGATTTATTCCCGCTGTTCGTGTAAGCCTCGCTAATCTTGGGGCCCACAGTCTCCAGCAGCTTGGCATACAGATTCTTATATGCCTCGGAAATCGTATCGGACTGCATGGCTTCCTTATCGATTCCTTCCAGCGCCTGGGATATCTTCTCCATATCCTCCGGCGTATCCAGGTAGGTATATGCCGCATTCAGCAGATCCTCAACAGTCTGCAGCGTACCGTCCTTACCTGCATAGACCTCCAGCTCCGAATTCAGTTCATCATTCTTTGCAGTCAGGGTATCCAGCTGCTTCTGCATATCTGTAAGCTCTGCATTTTTCTTATCCAGCTGCTCGCCAATACTTCTGCTTTCTTCGTTCAGCTGGGCCTTCAGGCTCTGGAGCCTGCCGGGAAGAATCAGGGTCAGGGAAACAGCCAGGCCGATTGCCACGCCGCCAAGCAGATAAAGAAGTCCGGTATAGTTCTTTTTCGGCTCCTTTACGGCAAGCGGCTGGATGATGGTTTCGTTTCCGCTCTGATATTTGATAACATCCTCAGTTTTCGCGGCCTTGTGGACATTTTTCACGCCTTCGTCCACATTCAGGGCGGCGTTTACCTCCTTCATGTAACGAAGCGTCATGGTGTTGCCCACATCAATCCTGCTGCACTTCACAAGCTCCCTTTTCGCCTTGTCCCAATCCTCATTATGCATATGAAGAAGGGCCAGAAGCTGATGGGCGCGCAGGAATTTGGAATTGATGGAAAGCACCTTGCGAAGCTGGATCAACGCCAGATCCAGGCTCCCCTGCCTGCAGTACACCAGGGCCTGGTTGTATTTCTTAATCGCCTGGTTCAGGTTTTCCAGCTGGCTGGGGCTGTTCTGCACAGCTTCGATATAGGCGTCGGCAATGTTCTTCTCCGGCTGGAGATTCTTGCTGATGACCCATTCGCTGAGGGCATCCACGGTTTCACCCATCTCAAAATATACGAGTCCCAGAAGGTTCCTCGCTTCAATATTCATCTTATTCAGTTTCAGACATTCCGTCAGGCTTACAACTGCGCCTGAAAGATCCCGTACGTTCGCTTTCTCCAGACCATCATTATAGTAAAAATTGGATACGCTGACGACCTTCTTATACCGCGCCACATCGGCGCCGCAGTTCGTACAGAAATCGTGTTCCGTAAGCTCTGCGCCACAATTATAACAATTCATAACGGCAATCCTCTATTCCTCTGTGCTCTTTGCTGGTTTCCTGTTCTTTTCGATTTCCACCAGCAGGTCTGTCAGGTCCGTTAAATCATGGTTATATATGGCTTCCTCCACCTCGTCTACTTCAAGGCTGGGATGAAATTTCTTCAGTTCTTCCTCAAAATCTATCATCATAAAAACACCTCATTCTGCCGGCGCATCCGCACCGGATATGGAAAGCTGCTGCAGCCGTGCGCTTTCTTACAGCTGCTGCTTCTGTTTTCTTTTCTCAAGGTATGCTTTCAACTGGCCGGCCAGATACAGGCTCCCTGCGGCATAGACCTCGTCCTCAGGCCGCTTCTTTTCCAGCAGCGCCTCCATGGCCTGCTCCGGGCTGTGATAGAGCCTTACCTGGTTCCTTCCGCTCCAGAGCGAATCCAGCTGTTCCTCCGTCAGGCTTCTTGCGCTGTCCAGCCTTGCAATGGCCACATCCTCAAAAAGCCCGCTGTCCACAATACGCTGTGCCATCGGCTCCACCCGCTTGTCCGCCACAGCGGAAAACAGCAGATGCCTTTTCCCACGGCAGCCGTCCTCCCGGACGCTTTCCAGAAAAGCCTGCATACCATCTTCATTATGGGCGCCGTCAATGAATACACCAGGCAGGACTTCTTCCATCCGGCCTTCCCATTTTGCCTGCGACAGCCCGTTTTCAACCTGCTGCCTGGTAATCGGGCAGCTTCGTGAGAGCACCTCCAGAGCGCAAACGGCCAGCGCGGCGTTCTCCTTCTGGTAAACTGCCCTGGTTGACAGGCTGGCCCTAATATATTCATAATACCCAGAGCGCATGGAAAAATCAACGCTTTTATTCTTAAATTTAAATAAAACAACTTGTTTTTCTGACACAGGAATCACTTCCGCCGACATTTCACGGGCCTTTTTGACAATAACCTCGTTTACCTCTTCTTCCTGCTCCCAAAATACGACAGGGACGCCTTTTTTAATAATTCCGGCCTTTTCCGCGGCGATTTCGGCCTTCGTATTTCCCAGATATTCCGTATGATCAAGGCCGATGCGGGTGATGACCGTAACCAGCGGTTTCTCGATAACATTGGTAGCGTCCAGGCGTCCGCCCATTCCCGTTTCCAGTATAATATAGTCTGCCCGTTTTTCCTGAAACCAAAGCATGGATATGAAAAACAGCATTTCAAAAAAAGTGGGATGGTATTCCTCCTGATTTTTTTCACAAAAGGCCTTTACGCTGTCCATCACCTGATTAAAACAGCGGGCAAATTCCTCTTTGGAGATCATTTCCCCGTCGAGCCGGAAGCGCTCCCTCACATCCACCAGATGCGGGGAGGTGAAAAGGCCGGTCCTCCGGCCCGCGCCGCTTAAAACAGCATTAATATAGGAACATACTGATCCTTTTCCGTTTGTTCCCGCCACATGGATCAGGCCCGACCGTTCGCCCGGCCTTCCCAGATATTCATAAAACCTTCGGGTGTCCTCAGGTGTATTTTTCTTCGTAAATTTGGGGATCTGCAGGGCATAATCCACTGCCTCCTCGTAGGTATAGCTCTTTTTTTCCATTATTATCTTCTGCCTCGTGTATTTCTTTGGGACGGCCCGAACTCCGAAACCGCAGCGCCCACACTGCGCAGGGCCGCCTGTGCGGCTTCAAGCAAGGGGGCGGAAAACAGCCATGCGCACTATGCGCACCCTGCTTCCGCCCTGTGAATCCATGATCCCCTGCACGGTACCGTCTGCCGCTTATTTTTTCAGGGCGCCCAGACGTTCTTTTACCTGTGCCATCATCTGTGTGTATTTTTCCAGCTTTTCCTTTTCCTCAGCGATTTTGCTTTCCGGCGCCTTGGACAGGAATTTTTCGTTGCTCAGCATGCCGTTGACACGCGCCAGCTCACCCTGCAGCTTCTTTTCCTCTTTTTCCAGTCTTTCGATTTCCTGGGCGATATCCACCAGCTCCGCAAAGGGGATGTAGCAGGTGGCCCCTGCGATCACAACGGAAACCGCATCGTCCGCAATGCCTGTCCGATCCGCCTGGACGGTTACCTGGGAGGCATAGGCAAGGGAAGCGAAGAACAGCTTTCCTTCGGTAAATGCCCGGGTGATATCCTCCTTGTCGCTTACTACATAAACATGCGCCTTTTTGCTGGGCGGCACGTTCATATTGCTTCTCACGTTACGGATGCCCCTTACGGCCTCCTTGATGATTTCAATATCCTTCTCCTGCGCCGCATAATTCCAGTCCGCGCGGTATTCGGGCCATTTTGAAATCATGATGGATTCTTCCTCGTCCTGGAGCGTGCAGAAAATCTCTTCCGTCACGAAGGGCATGAAGGGATGCAGCAGCTTCAGCGCGTTAAGAAGCACATTTTTCAGCGTCCACAGGGCCGCTCCCTGGCTGTCCGCATCGTCGGTGTCATACAGCCTGGGCTTCACCATTTCAATATACCAGTCGCAGAACTCATCCCAGATGAAGTCATATACCTTCTGGACAGCGATGCCCAGCTCGAAGTTCTCCATGTTGTCGGTAACTTCCTTCACCACATTGTTCAGCTTGGAAAGTATCCATTTATCCACCGGCTGCAGATGCCTGTCCGCATCCTGAGGGATGGTCTTGCCGTCCATATTCATCATGATGAAACGGGAAGCATTCCATACCTTATTGGCAAAATTACGGCTGGCCTCCACTCTCTCATAGTAGAAGCGCATATCGTTTCCGGGCGCATTTCCCGTAATCAGGGTAAGGCGCAGCGCATCCGCGCCGTACTGGTCGATGATCTCCAGCGGATCGATGCCGTTGCCCAGGGACTTGGACATCTTCCTGCCCTGGGAATCCCTGACAAGGCCGTGGAACAGGACGGTGGAAAAGGGTTTTTCACCCATCTGCTCATAGCCGGAGAAGATCATGCGGATAACCCAGAAGAAAATGATATCGTAGCCGGTAACCAGCACGTCCGTAGGATAAAAATAATCCAGATCCTCCGTTTTATCCGGCCAGCCCAGCGTAGAGAAGGGCCACAGCGCGGAGGAGAACCAGGTATCCAGCGTATCCGGATCCTGGGTCAGGTGGGTGCAGCCGCACTTCGGGCAAACCGAAGGCGCTTCCTTAGCCACTACGATTTCACCGCATTCGTCACAATAATAAGCCGGTATGCGGTGTCCCCACCATAGCTGTCTGGAAATACACCAGTCACGGATGTTATCGGTCCAGTTATAATAGGTTTTGTCCATGCGTTCCGGAATCAGCCGGATATCGCCGTTCTTTACGCCCTCCATAGCGGGCTTGATCAGCTCGTCCATTTTTACGAACCACTGCTTTTTAATCAGCGGCTCCACCGTGGTCTTGCAGCGGTCATGGGTGCCTACATTATGGGAATAGTCTTCGATTCCCACCAGGAGTCCCATTTCGTCAAGCTCCTTCACGATGGCGGCTCTCGCTTCATAACGATCCATACCTGCGAATTTGCCGCCGTTTTCATTGATGGTGGCATCATCGTTCAAAATATTGATTTCAGGCAGGTTATGGCGCTTTCCTACCTCAAAGTCGTTAGGGTCATGGGCCGGGGTGATCTTAACCACGCCGGTACCGAATTCCATATCCACATAGGAATCCGCCACGATGGGGATTTCCCGGTTCATCAGGGGCAGCAGCACCTTCCTGCCGATGAGGGACGTATATCTTTCATCCTCAGGATTGACCGCCACAGCCGTATCACCCAGCATGGTTTCCGGACGGGTGGTTGCGAACTCCAGGAACTCCGTAGTGCTGGGCGTGCCGTTTTCATCTATGAGAGGGTATTTGATGTGCCAGAAATGGCCCGCCTGCTCCTCGTAAACCACCTCCGCATCGGAAATGGAGGTATTGCATACCGGGCACCAGTTTACGATACGGCTGCCTTTATAGATCCAGCCCTTTTCATGCATTTTACAGAACACTTCGGTTACGGCTTTATTGCAGCCTTCGTCCATGGTGAAGCGCTCTCTGTCCCAGTCACAGGAGGAGCCAAGCTTACGGAGCTGGCTTGTGATCCTGCCGCCGTACTCCTTTTTCCATTCCCAGGCACGCTCCAGGAATTTTTCCCTTCCCAGGTCGTGCTTGTCAATGCCCTCTTCCTTTAATTTTTCAATGATCTTCACTTCCGTTGCGATGCTGGCATGATCCGTTCCCGGCTGCCACAGCGCATTATAGCCCTGCATCCTCTTAAAACGGATCAGGATATCCTGCATGGTATTGTCCAGGGCGTGTCCCATATGCAGCTGTCCCGTGATATTCGGGGGCGGCATTACAATAGTAAAGGGCTTTTTGCTTCTGTCCACCTCTGCATGGAAATATTTCTTTGCTATCCACTTTTCATAAAGTCTGTCCTCAATGCCATGAGGATCGTAGGTTTTCGCCAGTTCCTTACTCATAATTACTCCTATCCGCCCGCTCCTGCGGGCCTTTGTTTTGTGTGGGGGGGGGACGGGCTTTCCCGCAGTCCTGCCCGGCGTCCTGATTTCCTGCGGGGTGCGGACGGGGGGAGTGTCTGAGAGCTTTCAAAAATGGGGTATTTCTAACCGTTTCCTTTTCCCATTCTGCTCCCAACATGGCGCAAAACTCCTCACCCAGGGCAACTTGCGCTGCAAGCAGCTTCAGTTGTCTGGGTTCGTCAGACAGCGCCATTAAGGGCGGGAGCAGAATGGGAAAAGGAAGCGGTAAGAAATAGCTCCATTTTTTCAAAGCTCTCAGACACTCCCCCCGTCCGCACCCCGCAGGAAACAGGACGCCGGGCAGGACTGCGGGAAAGCCCTAGGGTAGTGGCCGCGGAAGTTAAGGGCAGAATCTGTGAAAATACCTTAAGGGACATAAAAAAGGCCCTTTGCCGGGTTGGTTCGGCAAAGGGCGTCTTTAACGCGGTACCACCTTTGTTCACCGGGAAACTTGGGGCGTCTGGTGTGGGGAATGAGACGCTCAGGGGGACAGGGGGATTTTTGCTGTTGCGGTAAAAATCCTGGGTTCCGGCCTGCGTTTGGTTTCCTGGCCTTTGGCATCTTTTAACGGGGATGAGGCGGGAGGCCTTAATGGGCAGAATTTATGGGGTCTGCTTTTGGGGGTCCGATTCCAAAGCTACCTTCGGCATTCCTTTCTTCTGAACGTCTTCCAGCCTGGCTTGGATTTTGTATGCCGTTGATTAATATTTAATCAGCGGGGATTGCGCCAGGACGTTCTTCTCTGTGAAGGGGGGATGCTTACTCCTCTTTTTCATTATCTTTGATATTATGGCGGCTGAACCCTGTAATTTCGGGGTGGCCAATTTATTTTTTACTATAATGAATGAATGGGCTTTTGTCAAGTCCATACCCGTATTGTTTTATGGGTTATGTGAGCGTTCTTAAAGGAGTCTGGTGGCGCGCACATTTATTAATTCGGCCTGGCGGCCGGCGGCGCGATAGCAGAGATGCACCCATTCGCGGATTGTTACGGTTTCTTTATTTCCTACGTTAAAAATGTGTTTGGAGGGTTTGGTGTTAAGAAGGATTTCTGTGAATCTGCATAAATCATGGACATGAAAAAACTGTAGCTTCATTTTTCCATCCCGGGGCAGATAAAATTTTCTGTCCTCCATAGCACAGTCAAATACAAAGGCTTCCCTATATACATTGTTCATTTGGCCATATAAATAGGGCGGCATGAGGATATATGCTTCAGGTTTTCTTTTCAGCAGGGGCGCTTCCGCCCGTAACAAGTATTTTTTTCATAGTATCAGTCGCGCTCCTTGATGGGAATCCATATTTCAATGATCGAGTTTTCCCGGTTCCAGTGAAATCTTTCATCGTATTTTTCGAAATGGATGAGGTCTGTCGGCAGGGGCTCGTACTTTATATTGGGCAGGAGATTTCTGTAAAGTTCTTCATAGGTATCATAGATTCTGTTCATCGCGCCGGTATGTTCTGCCACCAGGTATTGGTGGGGCTGGATTTCTTTCAGAATAAAGCCATCCGGTATAATTGTTCTTTTGGGAATGGCGCAAAAGTAAGTCAGCCCGCCGTTCTTTCTTTCCATAAAGGCGTATTTGAGCCAGGTGCCGCTTTGGGACAGGTATGCTTTTTTCAGGTTGGCATTGAAGGTACGCCAGAATTGTGTGCTGATTTGTATATTTTTTGTACGGTATCCGGTAAGCTGGATTTCCTGTCCAATGACTGAAAATGCTTCCAGTTCACGTATTTCATATTTCATTTTATGCCTCTTTTTTCCACAGGCAGGCCTGCAATCCCGCTTCTTTAAGCCGTTGAATGGGCTTTATATCGTGAGCCGGCAGCCGTAGCCCGGACGGCGGGAAGGACGTTGCCTGCGCTGATGCGTTTATCCTGCCTGTTCAGGCCGTTTCTTTCACTGCAATCCAAATCTCGACAAGGCCGTCCTTTCCATAGTATTCGATATCCGGCGCTCCTGATTTCATTCTGCCTGTAAGGTAGCCTTTATTTAAGGGCCGGTATTTGGATTTGGGCAGCCATTTTGTGATTGCCATGGCTTCCGTTTTTCCGATGGTTTCCAGCGTGCAGGGGAAAATTGCCCATGTCATGGCCGGTATGGCGTATTCTGTGATATCGTTTCGCGTAGCTTTGTCACTTGATACTGCGATCAGATACTCAAATTTACGGGGATCTGATTCGTCCGTATTATAAATATTTATTCCGAGCAGGCCCTGCTGCTTTTGATTTGACAGCGCCTGTAACGGTTTGTCAAGGTTTTCTGTTTTAAACCTGGTCCAGAGGGCCGGGATGGCTTTTCTCCCTTCGCCTCTCCTGTTCGTTGTCTGAATTTTGTAACCGACGGTGCGGAAGCTTTCTTTTTTCTCAATCCGAAAAGGTAAATCCATTGTAACCCTCCTGTTTAGCTGTTTGCTTTTTTCTTTCGGGTCCGGGCAGCCGCCGTGGCGGAACGGATATTTTCTTCAGCGGCCCCTTTGCCTGTGCATCCATAATTGTACTTTAAATCAGGCGGCGCTTCCTCTCTTTTACAGTACCAAATAGATAAGTATCCGTCAAATTAGGCTACAGGATTTACTGCGGCGCCAATAAAGTCAGGGCAGCCGCATTTACTCCGCCTGACGGTATTGTTCCGCCAGCTCCCCGGTAATGGGCATCAACCGGCCGTCTTCAATGGAATATACCTGATCGCACAGCTGTTCAATGTCTTTATAGTGGTGGGACGTGAGGAAAATCGTTTTGCCCTCCGCTTTCAGCATACGGATAATTGTCCTGATATCTTCATACGTCTTATAGTCCAGGGCATTAAACGGTTCATCCAGGATCAAAATATCCTGTCCCTCCATAATGGCCTGTGCCAGTCCCAGTTTCTGTTTCATGCCAAGGGAATAGTGATCAACCTTTGTCTTATCCGATGGATCAAGCCCCACCTTGTCCATGGCTTCTGCAATTTCCTCTTCGCCTATCCTGCCCTGAATATCAGCCAGGAATTTCAGGTTCTGGAAACCGCTGTAAATGCCGATAAAACCGGGCGAGTTAATGAATACCCCCATATTGTCCGGGAAATCCCGGCCATTCTTTCCAAGCTGCCTGCCGCGCACATAGACGTCTCCCTTATCCGGTTTTTCGAAGCCGCACAATATTTTGAACAGCACTGATTTTCCGCTGCCGTTGGCGCCCACAAGGCCAACCGTTTTTCCGCGCTCCACGGATAACGATACCTCCCGGAGAACCCCCCTGTGCTCGAAGCTTTTTGATACCTTCCTTAATTCAATATATGAGCTCATAACGGTTCCTCCTAAACCAATATTTTCTTACCGCCGAATGTCAAGAGCCACCCAAGCGTCAGCATGATAACAACAGCCTCCGTCCCCAGTGCCGCTGCGGCAGGAAGCCCGGCGCCGGAATTCAATTCCGCAATCCGTGTCAGGCCTGAAAGGCCGAAGGGCAGATAAGATACCCATTGTCCGGGCACAACACAGAGCAGATTTCCCGCAGCCAAAACCAGGAAACCGATTGTAACCTGTCTTGAAACGGCATAAACACACATCATGACAAGATACTGTCCCATAGTATCAAGGAATTTCATAATAACAGCATACAGCAGCATTTTCCACGCCGTAATCCCGTCTGCATATCCAAAGAAAAATATTCCAAAAAGCCCCGCAACAAACCAAAGAAGCGCATAGGCAGCGAGAAAACCTGTGCCGGCCCACAGAATTCCACTCAGCAGCTTCCTTCGGCTTTCCGCCCGGACGGAAATAAAATAGGACTGGCCGCTTGCCGTCCATTCCAGGAATGCCGCCAGAAGATACAGCGGCGCACCGTTTACAATCAGTATTTCAAGGAACGGAAACACCCGGAAACAGCCTGTCCCATGCCCGGCAAACAGAGAATATACCCATTCCTGCCCGGATTGTAACCGAAAGCCTGCCCCGGCCTTGTACAGCGTTATTACCAGGACAACCGCAAAAAGAGCCAGTAACTTCTGCCGCGCCGACAATTCGCGGAGATAACAGGCTGTCATGCCTGATATCCGCAGCCGCGGGAGGGATATACGCCCCCGCCATCCAAACCGCACCGTTACAGTAATGATGATGGCAAACAGCAATAATGTAATGCCTGTGACAGCAAAACGGTGATGCGTCCCCAAATTATGGTGCAGTATCAGCAAATGATTAAAGCCCGTCAGCGGCAGGCTGCGGACAGCCGGAATCTTCATCCACAGAACCGAGAGAATATAAAGGGCAAGAATCACCCTGACTGACCATTTCCGCCCCCCGAAATGCCCAATCCACATGCAAAACCCGATTATCAGCCAGCCACCGAAAAACTGACAGGCAGAGAATGCCGCAAATGCCTGGACCGGGGTGGAAAAATACTGCCGCAGCACAAAAAACAGCTCTGCACCCGCCGCTCCTTCGGGTAATTCCCACCCATTTCCCCCGGGAAGCCCCATGCCGGATAAAAGAACCGCCGCGCTTTGGACAGCGATCAGCAAGAGGACAATCCCCCCTGTTCCCAGCCATTTTCTATAAAAATAGGAATGATAGCTTTGAAAACGCAAAATCACATTTTCCCCGTCATCCTCCAAAAAGGAAAAACAGCTTAACAGTAAAACCGGAAGCAAAAAATAGGTCAGATAATAGTGATCGGATACCACCGATAAAATATGCTGTTCAAAATAAATCCCTTCGTTTAACCGGCCGCTGACGGAAAAGAGCAGGCATCCGGCAAACAGCACAAACGCCTTCCCATATCCCCACAGGCGGAAATTCTTTTTGCTAAGCGCCGCCATAACAAGCCCCCTAAACGTTCACCACAGTATTTTTCCTGATTTTTGCATGGAAAAACGCTGTAAAACCGATGACACAAAGCAGCAGAACCGGCCCCGTGAAAAACGAAAGCCACGTCACCGCATGGAAACTGATACACGTTGGGTCAAAAGCGACAACTAACCGATATTTCTCCAAACTCAGAATTGCCATAATAAAATTCTCAAGTATGGAATAGATAAACGGCCCGGTGAGTATTACAAAGATATTTTTACAATACATGGCGAGTACAAAACCAAAGGTCATGGCTAAAATACCTATCACACCTCTCCAGCAGGAAAGAACAGCCGCATAAAGCAAAGGTTTTTCTACAAATGCTGTTTGGAAAACATGCGAAAAGGTATTGGTTTCAGGCGGAACCACCGGCGCTTTAATATCAATGGCATATACTGCAGACAACAGATAAGGGACCGCCATAATGCAAAATGCTCCCAGTGCATAGGCTGTCCATTTTGCCGTCAGGTATTTTTTAACCGGGACGCGCGGGGCGATATACAGGAGAAAATTATTTTTACGCTCGTAATACAGATTCCAACAGAGCGGAATCACAACAAACAGCGGATAAAGCAGGGAAAACCCTCCTGTTCCCACCTCCCACGCCTCCAAATCATAATGCAGTGTATAGCTTAAATAGAGCTTTTCAATCAGCACACACATGATAATTGTCAAAGCGGCAGTTGTTAAAAGCACCGGCAGAAACATTTTTTTACATTCGTTTTTTATCAATTGGGGCATATCTTCCATTCCTTTCCGTTTTTCATAACTGTTCAATTTCCTTCACAGTTACTCTTTTTCTTCAATATATCGGAGTATCCTGCGCACTTCAACCTCCCGGAACCAAACGAGGGTTTTAAGGGAACAAAATAATTTTCATTCCTTTAAAACCCTCGTTCATACCCGTTAATTATGGAAGAAGGACGCCAAATACAACATAATTTTCTTCCGAAACGGCTTCGTTGCGCGTAACAATCTTTCCATGATAACGTTCAGTAATACGCAGTATGTTATACAAGCCGTAGCCGCGCCCCTCACTGCTGCTTTTTGTTGTAAACCCTTTCCTGAACAGCCCCATGAACTCCGTATTCGACATGGCCGGGGCCGGATTGGAAACAAGCAGCTCCAGATACGTCCCTTTTTTCCTGACGGCAATATAAACCGTGCTTCCTTTCGGGGAGGCCTCGATTGCATTATCCAGCAAAATCCCGATTGTTTCAATCCACTCTGTTTCCGGTACCGCAGACTTTTTAAAAAGCCCATGCAGCTGCAATTCCATATGAATCCCCGCCGCCTCCGCCTGTTTTATTTTTCCAAACAACATTCCTGCAATGACCTTGCTGTCACAGGAGAGCAATTCCCGGTCGTTGGAATTGATGACAATGCCGCCTGTCAACGCCGCCACCTCTCTTTGCGCCTCCTCCAAAGTGCCGGCAGAAGCCACGGCCGCCTCAATTGCCAGCATACGGTTCTGAAATTCATGCTGCCTTGCCCTCACCTGGGAAATCAACTCCTCCACAATGGGCACATACTGTTCAATCATATGGATTCGCTTTTGTTCCTGCAGCCTGCGCCGATGGAAAAACAGCAGGATGCTGTTAAACAAAAGGACCGCCAGCACCAGTACCGTAAGAAGCCCTGAATGAGAAAGGAACCTCTCCGCCTGGAAAGAAACTACAGTAAGCGCCACCATCAGCAAAACCGCAATATCCGACGACACAATCCAGACCGCAATCCCACCCGTCAGCACCAACTGCTGGAGCCCGCCATAAAACGGCGTACAAAACAGCAACGAAACAAGGATCAGCGTCAATACACGGCCGCCAAAAAGCAGCCAGCCTCCCCAAGCCCCGAAAGCGGCCAACACAGCGACACAAACACACCTGACAAGCAGATACAACGAAAACACCGCCATTGTCCCGCTAAGAACGTCACCGTTATTTTCCCATTTGAAATAAATACTGTGAAGCAGCAGCACAGAAAAAACCAGAAACAGCCATCCCGCAATACTGTTAACCGGCACAATCTCATATCCGTATGCGGAAAGCGCGGCGCGCATCCCTTCATTCGCTACAAAATTCACCCGCGGGACAACACACAAAACAAACAAAACAGGAAAAAGCAGAATATCCTTCCCCCTTGCCTCCGACCTTTTCTGAAAAACACCTTCACAGCAAACTGCCAACGCGCCCGCATCCAGCCCTGACTGCGCCAAAATACACAAAACATTCATGCTTCCCCCCACAGCCCGGCCTGATACTTATTGCCCACAGGCACCACCTCCGTAAACCCCTTTAAATAAATTTTCCGCCCGGCCTTATCAATCCTGTCAATATAATCCCTATTCACAATATAACTCTTATGACACTGTACAAAAGGACCGCCCTCCAGCAGCGCCAGCATTCCGGCTAACGTATACCCGGAAACAGTATCCTCTTTTCTTCCGGACAAACGGTTATCCGTATGAATAACCAGTTTCTTCCCAAAAGCCTCAATATACACAATATCCTCCGCCGCATACTCCAGAATAAACTGCTTTTGCTCAAGCTGGATTCTCCTCCCCTCCCGCCTGATCTGCCCGGAAAGTCCCAACGCATCGCGAAACGCCTCAGCAAATTCCTTCTCCCCAAACGGTTTTACAAGGAAACTGTAACACTTCACGTCACGATAAGCCGAAAGCTCCTCCCCCGCCAGCCCCGTTTCAAATATAATCGGCGTATACCTATACTCCGGCAGCCCGCGCAATTGCTTCGCCAAATCAGTCCCCTTATAATCCTCCAACTGAATATCAATAATAAAAAGCGCAATCTCATTCTCCCTGGCATACCGCAGCGCCTCCCCCGCCCCGGCAAAAGAAATCACTTCCAGCTCTCCTGATATTTTTCCAATATACTCAACAATCCGCCTTACCGCGCCCCGATTGTCCTCCGCCAATAATATTTTACCTTTACCCATCATTATGCCACCTCATCCTGCGCCTGTTTTTCAGCCATATTTTCAATCCTGTTACCTTCCAGCATATTATAATTCTTCCACACAGGCAATACAACTTCCAAAGAAAAAGGCCTGCCTGCCCAACAGTTACAATTATTTGTATCCGCTTCTTTACAAAACTTACATATAGCGTTATTATATATCTATAAGATATATTTAAATGGAGGATTTATGTTAGAATCTATTATTTTAGGCATGGTATCAGACAATGATTTCACCGGCTACGACATCAAAAAGCTGATAGAAAACGGCATCGGAGTTTTTTATAAAGCGAGCTATGGAAGCCTGTATCCGGCCTTAAAACGATTAACAGACAAAGGCTGTTTAACAACCTACGAAAAACCTCAGGGCGGCAGGAAAAAAATTTTCTACCACATCACAGAAGAGGGACAAAAACAGTTTTTCGACTGGCTGGTTTCACCCACTGATATAACCGAAGGCACGAATACCCATCTGGCAAAAATTTATTTCTTTGATAACCTGTCCCCCGAAATCCGTGAGCAACAGCTATTGGAATATGAAATTAACAACAGAAATTATCTGAGAAAACTGAATGATTTAGAAAATAAGTATAATAAAATGGAAAACAAAGAATGTTTTTACTATAAGCTATCAACCCTTTACTACGGCATCTGCATTACCCAAAAAACAATTCAATGGTGCCAGCACATCCGCATGCAAAAACCACTCTCCGACTTAATACAGGATAAAAAATCATAAACCAGCGAAAGGATGGCTTTATCAACAGCCAAAGGTAAAAATTATGATAACAAAATCCCCCAGCGGCGCCCTCAGCCCATACTACTACAAAGGCGGCTATTTCCATGGAATCCATTATGGCAGCTACTTTGACGATTCAGACGCATTACTTTCCATGATGAAAAAAGAAGAAGAGTTCATTCTAAAATCACCGGAAAAACGCAGAATCCTAATTGATCTCTACGAAACGACTCTAACCAAAGCACTGACCGAAAAAATTACAGAACATATCAACCGCCTGCGCCCCAACATCGTAAAACTGGCAATCACCGCCACCCCCAAAAACCTTCACAAACTCCACAAAGCCCTTACCAGAAAAACCTCACTCCCACAATCACAACTATATTTTTCCACCGACATGGAAGAAGCCAAAACATGGCTTGTAAGCGACACATGCCATACATAACTGCTACAATAATTACAGCCCACTAATCTTATATTCATAGCTCTCTGTTCGAACCAAAATATCTTTATACTTCAGTACATTTACACATTACCCCTACATCCACTACATTTCCTCTTTATCTACCTGTTTGCCAAGGTCAGGAGAACCGCATCCGCCCCAGTCCCTTCCCTTTCGTTGGGGCGGCGGGGGCCTGTTTTTCTTCTTCCGGACGGTTGTGGGGTATTTCCGGCACCATAGGAAAAAACGATGATGTTTCTTACTGCTCCTGCCTGCCAGAATTTTGCCGCCCTTAGCAGCCTGTCTGACGAACACAGCCGACTGAAAGTCGCTGTGTGAGGAGTTTTGGCTGCGTTGGCAAAATTCTGGCAGGCAGGAACAGTTAGAAACACCACCGTTTTTGAGGCTGGGGCCGGAAATACCCCACAACTGCCCGGAAGAAGAAAAACAGGCTCCCGCCGCCCCAACGAAAGAGCGAAGGGACTGGGGCGGATGCGGTTCTCCGTCCCCCCTAGCGCGCACTGAAATTTTTCATTTGTTTATAGAGTTCCCCCGCCGAAACCGGCTTGCTGATATGCGCATTCATTCCCGCCCTGCGGCTTTTCTCCACATCCTCCGCAAAGGCATTGGCAGTCATTGCAAAAACAGGAACCGTCCCGGCGTCACTGCGGTCCAGAGATCTGATTTTCTTCGTGGCCTCGTAACCATCCATTTCCGGCATGAGAATATCCATCAGAATATAATCATAGAAGCCCTCCGGGGAAGCGGCAAATTTCTCCACGGCAATTTTTCCGTTCTCAGCCATATCTGTCCATGCGCCGGCAGCCTGAACTATTTCAGCGGTAATTTCCCGGTTCAGTTCGTTATCTTCCACGATCAGGACGCGTTTACCTGCAAACTGCTTCTGTTCCAGGCAGATTTCTTCGTTTTCTTCATTTTCAGGCTGTCCGCCATAATCGGCTGAATCCGCTTCGCCGGCCCCGTCGGCTTCGGGAAAAGGAATATCCAGAAGAAATAAACTGCCTCTGCCAGGCTCACTTCTGACGACTATGCTGCCGCCCATCAGCTCAACGAAGCGCCTGGTAATCGCAAGGCCAAGGCCTGTCCCGCCATACTTGCGGGCCACATTGCTGCCCTCCTGCTCAAAGGGGCTGAAAATTTTATCCAGGTTTTCCGGCGCGATGCCGCAGCCGGTATCCTCCACTTCAAAATGCAGCCAGTGTCTGCCGTCCTGCACTTTTTCTTCCCGGATCCGGAACCAGACCTGTCCCCCCGCTTCCGTGAATTTAAAGGCATTGGAAAAAAGATTGCTGATAATCTGGCTGATACGCAGCGAATCACCCAGCACAACAAGGCTGTCGTCAACGGATGACTCCACATGAAATGTGATATTCTTATCCGCGGCCTGGGAGGAAGCTATAACCATCATCTGCTCCAGTATCATTTTCATGCTTATTTTTTCCGGGCACAGCTCAATTTTGCCGCTTTCCACCTTGGACATATCCAGCACGTCATTGAGCAGGGCAAGAAGATGCCTGGATGACATGTCGATCTTATTCAAGCAGTCGGATACCCGCTCCGGATCCTCCAGATGATGCATGGCGATATGGTTCATCCCAATAATGCCATTAAGCGGCGTGCGGATTTCATGGGACATACGGGAGAGGAATTCGCTTTTCGCCATGCTGGCGCTTTCTGCCAGCTTCAGAGCCTGCTCCGTGGATTCCTTTTCCCGGGCCAGGAGACGGTTCTTCTGCCAGATGACCATGGAATACAGAAGCGCTATCCCAAGAATACTTACCGCAGTGAGCAGTATAACCGTCATGGCAACCCTTGTCATGCTGCTGCTCAGTTCCCCTATCCTCTCATCCAGCTTACCATAAGGCATACTCACGCAGATGTACCAGTCATTGACGGACAGCGGTATATAATAAAGATATTTATGGATACCCTCCAGCGTAAATGCAGTGACGCCTGTTCCGCCCTGTCCCACATTGTCCCGCAGCATCGAAGAAGCATATCCTTCATCAAATTCCGCCTGTTCCTCCAGGTAATCGAACAGGTTCCTGCCCACTGCACCATCATCCCCGTCATGTCTGATGATATAATTCCCGTTTGTGTCAATAATGTTCCCATAAGCGTTGGCGCCTTCTCTGTAAAGCGACAGCCTTTCCCCCAGATACGAAGGAGTCATTCCCACCACTGCCGCAATCAGACGGTGCTCACCAAACATGACAGAAGGAATTTCCGAGGACAGCAAAATCATCGTATTTCCAGTGAGCACACTGTTTACCTCAAGATATTTATCCTGTCCTTCAAGCAACGCCTTTGCGCCTTCTATACGTCCATCTGCAGAAAAATGCCCTTCCGACGTATAATAATCCCCATTATCCTCCAGAAAAGCTACAAAGGCATAAGCGTTCTTCACAGTCCTGTCCCGGATAAAAGCCTGAAGCATTTCCATGCTTTCCAGATCCGCCTCCGTTATGTTCGCCGTAATGCTGCTGACCCGGATAAACTGGCTGTTCATTGTAGTATCAAAATGTCCCGCCATCTGATCTGCCATCTCCGCCAAATAAATGTCGCTGATATCCAGAATCGTTCGCCTTGTTTCCTGTCTGTCCGCCCGTACCATCCAGACCAGAAGCGAAAAAATGAGCAGTCCCAACACTGCCGCCGCTGCCATCACACTGGTCTGCTTTTTATTCGAAAATGAAAACTTGCCTTCCTTCATTACCGGTTCCGCCTGATTATATTTTATCGTCCAGCCGTAAAGCTTTATTTTTTATCATCATAGCATCCCGAAGAATGAAAAACAAGACTTTATTACAGTGTTTTCGGATCCGGTTTTTCCGGGTTATATATTACGGTTCAGCCTGGTCTGAACCGCCGCTTCCCAGACCTGCCCGGACTGTAACGGTTATGTTCCAATGTCCCCGGTAATCCTGTATTTTCCCGGCGGCAGTCCCTTTTTCTGCCGGAATATGTTGGCAAAATAGTGCTCATCCGAAAACTGCAGCCGGTAAGCAACCTCCTTCACCGTCATTCCCGTGTTTCTCAAAAGCAGGCAGGCCGTGTCTATTTTCCGGGACAGCACATATTCATAGGGTGTCTGGCCATATGCCTTCCGGAAAACCCGTGTCAGCTGGGAAGGGGAAAGGCTGGCTTCCTTTGCCAGCTGTTCAATACTCAGGCGTTCATAAATATGCTCATCCACATATTTCCTAACTGCAACCGCAGTCTCCGGAAGCCGTATTTCCGGCTCCGCTCCCGCCGCCGCATGGGCGGCCAGCTGAAGAAGGATTTCATGGAAAAGGAGGGAGGTCCTGCGGGCCACCTCGGTTCCGCTGCCCTCCTTTTTTTCACAGACATGAAGGAACTCCCGGAATAAAGGATAGACCGGGCAGTCCCGGAAAAGAACCGTCTCCCCCAGGCCGAAGCCTTCCACCAGGGTGTCGCACAGGCTTCCTTTTACGTTCATCCATATTTTTTTCCATGGATTGGCCGCATCGGCCTGGTAAAAATGGCTTTTTCCCCGGGGAAGCAGATAAACGTCCCCCTTGGCCGGACGGTAGGTTTCCTCCCCGATCCTAAGCAGGCCTTCCCCTTCCATAATATACTCAAGGATATAGATGGAGGAATTCTCCCTTTCTATATGATAATGGCTGTCAGGATAGGTAATTCCCGTCATCTCAATCTGAAAAACCGGCTCTCCCGGGAGCTGGCCCGGGAGGAATGTAATGATTTGTTCCATAATGCGTGTTTTCCTCAATATTTTGCGTGTAATTTCCATTTATTAACCTATATTATAGCTGTATACTTCAAGTAACGCAAGATGAGCCGGGGCATCCGGCAGAATGGAGGAAATTATGGGGAATATACCTAGACCGGAACATCCTTTTCCGCAGTTTGTACGCGAGGACTGGGTGAACCTGAACGGAACATGGGATTTTGAACTTGATTTGAACAACAGCGGGCTGGAAAGAGGCTTTGGAAAAAGGACGGATTTTAAGGACAAGATCCTGGTGCCCTTCTGCCCTGAAAGTGAATTGAGCGGCGTCGGCTACACGGACTTTATCGCAGCCGTATGGTATCACCGCACCGTTACCGTCAGCGCAGAGCAGCTGCAGGGAAAGGTTTACCTGCATTTCGGCGCCGTGGATTACGACTGCCGTGTATTTGTTAATGGCACGGAGGCGGGAAGGCACAAGGGAGGCTATGTGTCCTTTGCCCTGGAAATTTCCGCGCTTCTGAAGGAAGGGGAGAATCATCTGGTCGTATGTGCACAGGATGATACCAGAAGCCCTATGCAGCCCATCGGCAAGCAGAGCGACCGCTTCTATTCACATGACTGCTCCTATACCAGAACCACAGGTATCTGGCAGACCGTATGGATGGAATTCACACCTGCCGCACATATCTGCAGCGTCCAGTATTATCCGAATGTAGCGGAAGGCTCCGTAACCATCAAGGCAGTAGTGGAAGGGGAAGGCATCTTCAGCGCCGCCGCTTCCTATGAGGGAACCGCCTGCGGAAGCGCATCCGCCAGGACGGATTCCGGCAACGTAATCGTCACCATCCCCCTGAGCGAAATCCATCTCTGGGAAGCAGGGGCAGGACGCCTTTATGATCTGCAGCTTTCCTTCGGCGATGACAAGGTGAGCAGCTACTTCGGCCTCCGTGAAGTGAAGCTGGACGGCTACCGCTTCCTGATTAACGGCAAGTCCGTATTCCAGCGTCTGATCCTGGATCAGGGATTCTATCCCGACGGCATTTATACGGCGCCCTCCGACGAGGCTCTGGTAAATGATATCCGCCTTTCGATGGCGGCAGGCTTCAACGGAGCCAGGCTGCACCAGAAGGTATTTGAACCCCGCTTCCTCTATCACTGCGACAGGCTGGGTTATCTGGCCTGGGGCGAAATGGCAAACTGGGGCTTTGATCATTCCTCCTATTCCGGCTATGAGGCATTTATCCCGGAATGGATCCAGTCGATTGAAAGAGATTTCAACCATCCCGCCATCGTAGGCTGGTGTCCTTTCAATGAAACCTGGGATTTTGAGGGACGCAGACAGATTGACAGCCTTCTTGCCCTCACATGGAAGATCACCAAGCAGTATGACACCACCCGTCCCTGCATCGATACCAGCGGCAACTACCACGTTGTTACGGATATCTTTGACGTGCATGACTATGAGCAGGATCCCGAAGCATTTGCCGCCACTTATGAGCCGTTTAAAAATGGTACGGGCGTATTCCACGACCGTCTGGGCGACAGGCAGCAGTACAAAGAAGGGCAGGCGATGTTCGTCAGCGAATACGGCGGAATCAAATGGGCTCCCGGCAGTACGGACGAAAAGGCCTGGGGATATGGAAATGGCCCCAGGACCGAGGAAGAGTACATATCCAGATATAAAGGACTTACTGATGCGCTTCTTGACAATCCCAGGATGTTCGGCTTCTGCTATACACAGCTGACAGACGTGGAACAGGAACAGAACGGCATCTATTACTATGACAGGACACCTAAGATCGATGTGAATATCTTTAAGGAAATTAACAGCCGGAAGGCTGCTATCGAAGACTGATACGAATAGATGCCCTGGCTTAATATCATGACATTTATCTCCCACAGCTGCGGACCAACCCCTTACATATCCTATGTGTTCCGCAGCTACGGGAATAAATTAAGCCCGAAAGGAAAATGGCAGTTACCCATGAAGTATGTATGCCATCTGCCTTTCGGGCCTGTTATTCTTATTTTGAAGCACAGACATAACTGCCTGGCAAAGCTATACCCTGCCTTCCATAATAATATTCTGAGGATTCATTCCCAGCGCTTTATAAAAGCCCATGGCCGATTCATTAAAGGCCCATACCTTCAGCTCCACCCTGTTGATTCCCATCGGCCTGATTATGTCCGCCAACGCCTCATAGAGCGCTTTTCCCACACCCATATGCCTGAAATCTTCAAGGATGCAGATATCGTCAATGTAGGCATAGCGTCTGGGCACCACCACCGGGTGGGCCGGAGCCTGCTTCAGCTTGACATTACATATGCCCGCAGCCCTGCCGTCTGCCTCTGCTACCAGGAAGAAGGAATTTTCCTCCTCCATCAGCTTTTCAAAATCTTCCCTGCCAAACGGGCTGTCCTCCAGGTCGGCAAAAATATCCGGCCGGTTTACCGCATGGATATGCTGTTCTTCCCGTATGGCCGCTCTCAACAGCTCATAATCTCCCCAGCCGCCTTCTCTTACGGTAATTTTCTTTTTCTCCTGCATCATATTTACCTCTTCTCTTATATGCCTTCTATACCAAATCTGCTGCGTTTTCTCCGATTTTGCTGATAATCTTTTTATTAATTCTCGCATAGAAGAACAGGGTGACAGCCAGCGACATAAGTTCCGCAATCGGGAATGCCCACCATACGTTTTCCACCTTACCGGTCAGGGAAAGCAGATAGGCTGCGGGAAGCAGCACTAAAAGCTGTCTTGCCACAGACACAGCCAGACTGTAAACACCGTTGCCCAAAGCCTGGAATACACTGCCGATAACAATACAGAAGCCGGCAAACATAAAGCTCAGGCTGATGATTCTAAGGGCAGGCACGCCGATTGTCAGCATATTTTCCGAAGCGTTGAACATAGCCAGCAGCTTGTCCGGGAAAATCTGAAAAACAAGGAGCCCCACCATCATGATGGACACCGCATAAATGATACTCAGCTTTGCCACATGCTTCACACGTTTCCGGTTGCCCGCGCCGTAATTATAGGCCACAATGGGAACCATTCCGTTATTCAGGCCGAATACCGGCATGAACACAAAGCTCTGCACCTTGAAATAAACGCCGAAGACCGCCGTGGCAGTTGAAGTAAACTGAATCAGAATCAGGTTCATGCCATAGGTCATGACAGAGCCGATTGCCTGCATGATAATAGACGGGATGCCTACGGCATAAATCCTGCCGATCATTTTTTTCTCAGGACGGAATTTTCTGAAATTCAGATGGATATCCTTGTTCACCTTCAGGTTAAAGATAATTGCCAGCCCTGCCGCCACAATCTGTCCGAATACCGTAGCCGCCGCTGCGCCCGCAACGCCCATTTTGGGAAAGCCAAAGAGGCCGAAAATCAAAATAGGGTCGAAAATAATATTGATCACTGCGCCCAGACTCTGGGTAATCATGGTATACATGGTCCGTCCGGTGGACTGCAGCAGCTTTTCAAAGGTCATCTGGGTAAACATACCGATAGAACAGATACATACAATCGTCAGATAGGTTACGCCATAGGATACAATTTCCTGATCCTTTGTCTGGCTTAAATAAAACGGCTTCGCAATCAGTACCCCGACTATCAGAAATACCACGTAGGACATAATCGCAAGGAAAACGCCGTTTTCCGCCGCTTTATTAACATTCTCCTGATCCCGCTCTCCCAGGCTTCTGGAAAGGACCGCATTGACGCCGACGCCGGTTCCCGTGCTGAGGGCGATCATCAGCGACTGGATAGGGAACGCCAGGGAAACAGCGGTCAGTGCATTTTCATTGATCATGGATACGAACACACTGTCCACAATGTTGTAAAGGGCCTGCACCAGCATGGAAACCATCATGGGAAGGGCCATGGACAGAAGAAGCCTGTTCATGGGCATGGTTCCCATCTTATTAGTCATAACGCGTTCCGGCTGCTTTCTCTCTCCCGCCGCCTGGGACACCGCGCCATTTACAGCTACATTTTTCTTTTGTTTTTCACTCATTTTAACACCACTTTCTAACTCTTAACTAGCTAACCATTCCAGTATAATAGAAAAAACAGCAGCCCGCAAGTAAAACAATCTGCTGTTCCTTCCTATTTATATAAGCAATTTAACTAAAGTTTTTGCAAAACTGTCCTGTGCCATCACAGTTACTTGCAAAATTCCATTCAAAACCACCTGCGAAATTAATATTTTGTACTTCCGGATGACTTTCAGCCGGTCAGCACTGTAAACGCACCGGCCGGCTGAACTGCTGATTTTTCCTTATGCATGGAGAATATTGGTAAATTCCGATATTTCCCGGCTGATGGTGCATAAATCCTCAACGCTTAAATCATGCAGTCTCTCATGCCCTGTGATACGGGCAAAGGTTTTCAGTTCCTCCAGGGAGCAGTTGAGATAGTTTGCCACTCTCGCTGCCGCCGCATCCATCTTAAGGCGTGCTCTCAGTGTCTCATCCTGTGTGGCGATTCCTACCGGACATTTGCCGCTGCCGCAAATCCGGTACTGTTGGCAGGCCGCTGCCATCAGCGCCGCCGAAGCCACCGCCACCGCGTCAGCTCCCATGGCAATCGCCTTTGCAAAATCCGAGGATACCCGCAGCCCTCCCGTAATCACCAGGGAAATATCGGATTTCACGCTGTCCAGATATTTCCTTGCCCGGTAAAGTGCAAATACAGTGGGAACACTTGTGGAATCACGCACCAGACGCGGGCTGGCCCCTGTTGCGCCGCCTCTTCCGTCGATAGTAATAAAATCCGGACCGGCAAAGACACAGTATTCCAGATCCCGTTCAATTCTTCCCGCTGCGATCTTGATCCCGATCGGCCTGCCGTCCGATTCACAGCGCAGTTTATCAACCAGCGCCCGCAAATCCTCTCTGGTATTGATTCCCGGGAATCTGGACGGGCTGATAACGTCCTGTCCCAGAGGCTTATTACGGATGGCTGCGATTTCCGGAGTCACCTTGCCTCCCGGAAGATGTCCTCCCATGCCGGGCTTGGTACCCTGGCCGATCTTGATCTCTATGGCATCAGCGCGCCGCAGGTTCTCCGGCGTCACACTGTACAGATTGGGCACATATTCAAAAATATATTTGGCCGCCGCTTCCCTTTCCTCCGGCAGAATCCCGCCTTCGCCGCTGCACATGGCCGAATGCGCCAGAGCGCTTCCCCTAGCCAGGGATATCTTGGCTTCCTTTGAAAGCGCGCCGAAGGACATGTGGGATATGTATACCGGATTGTCCAATATAAGCGGCTTCTTGGCATTCGGGCCGATAACGGTGGTCGTATCCACATGGGCATGCTCATCCAGCGGCGGCGGATTCAGCTGCGCCCCCAGAATAAGTATGTCATCCCAGCAGGGCATGGGCATCTGTGTCCCCATGGCCTCAATAAGGGGCTTTCCTGAAACCGCCATTTCGTGAATCTGAGCCATGTACCGGATATTTTCATCCTGCCTTCTCCATTTCTCCGGATAGGCAAGAGTCTGGGGTTCACTATTTTCATCTGTGCATGCAGCGCCGGCCGGCGCTTCCGTTTCCCCGGAAGCTTTCAGGCCTGTCTGCGTGCCAGCTTCTGCAGTTTCCGTTTCCGGCACAGCCGCAGGCTGCTCCTCCAGCAAACGTAAGTTATCCGGGGAATGCCCGCACACCGGACATTTTTCCAGCTCTGAAAAGAGCTTCCCTTCCTTTTCCTCGTCAAAAATGTAACCACAGATTCCACATTGGTATCTTGCCATACCTTTTACCCCCTTATTATTTATAATACGGCCGCCTGCTTCCGGCAAAGCCGTTCGTTCCCCTTTTTACAACTGTCCCTGGCTTTATTCCTTTCTGTTTTTTACCTGATCCCTTACCTCCTTCAGCCCCTGATCCTTGTTTTCCAGCGGATGGATCCACATATGGCTGTCCGGGTTCTGTACATCCTGGCAAATCGGCACCCTGCCTTCCAGATCCCTTCCTTCAAAGGTCTTAAACACACCTTCCTTCGCTTCACCGCGCCATTCCTGCACGTTGCCGTCGGCATTCAGCGTGTTGATATACATATTTCCATGGTACAACCCGTCCTTGAAATTGCCGATCACATTCTGAAAATAACGGCTCTCCGGGGCTGCCCTGCCGATATCCAGATCATAGTGCTCCTGGCCTTCCCCGTTGGGCAGATTGTCCAGCCAGGCACCCTCATAGCTATGGGTAACCAGAACCGGATCAAAGGAAGCGGCATTGTCCTGACAGTACATTTTCAGCCACATTCCCTTCCCGCTGCGCAGGCCGTCCTTCCATTCTCCGTAGTAATACTGATCCTCTCCGTAAACGGCAATGCCCGTTCCCTCCGGGCGGCCCTGCTCATTCCTGTCCCCGTAGTAATAAAAATAAGCTGAACTTTTCAGTGAGGCCGACATGGCGCGGTAATGTGCCAGCCCGCTCAAATCCTCTACGGCTTCCACATTATCCTTCTGCCAGTAATCCATCATTTCTGCGAGCATCTGAGTATTCGTTTTCTTTACAATGACCGTCGCCGTATTTGCACTTACCTGCGCCGTGTCCGGCACATTGGAGCCGGATACGGCAGGAGGCGCGTCCTTCACAGCATCCGGCGCGCTTTCCGTTTCCACAGGTTCCTCGGCATCCAGCTCAATCGTCTCCTGAACCTCCACAGGATCCTCTTTGCCGGTATTTTCTCCCGTTTCACCTGAGGCTTCCTCCGTGCTTTCCGCCGTTTCGCCGCCGCTTTCCGTTTCCTGCACCGCCTCTGTATCCGGCCCCGTACCGGACTGCCCCTTTTTCTGCCTGGCACTGACTGCGCACATTACCAACACTACAATGATAAAAAGAAGCAGGGCGGCTATGGGAACCAGCTCCTTCATTAATTTACTGTTTTTCATTCCTATTCTCTCCGGTTCTTTCTTTTCAGGGCGGCAGCTGCCGCAGCCTTCGTTTATAACTGCCCATCACTTCAGCAGTTACTTTTATTCTACCATACTTGACCGCAACGTCACAGAAAAGATTTTCTTAATTAATTGGGCTTCATTGCCTGCGTCTGACATATACCTCTGCCCACGCCGGGAAAAAGCCGGCGTTTATGGCAACGCTCCTGGAAAGCCCGTGGGATTCCGCGGTGCCGTAGAAGGGAATTTTCCCTCTGGCAAGGATCTCCTGTTTCAGCAGGGCAACCAGAGTGGAGGCCAGGCCACGGCCCGCAAATCCAGGCAGCACGTCAATTCCAATCTGCCACATCAGCGGACTGTCCTCACTGGCCCCGGCCACAGCAGCCACTTTTCCGTCAATAATTGCAGCAACAGCCAGCATATCCGGCATCAGCTCAGAACCGCAGATGGCATGGCGGAACTGCCGCCCCTCCTTCCAGTCGGGCAGCTCCCCTTCTTCCAGCCATCTGGCCTCAAAATCCGGTTTTACCGCCGTTTCCTGCATTCCAGGGAGAAAATAAATATGGGTATCCGCAATCTCCCTGCGCTGGCTGCGAAGGCAGTCATCCAGCCTGCGCAGGTTTGAAAAACGGCAGAACCATTCCGGCTCCGGTCCCTGTTCCCCGTATTCACGGCAGCACCAGTCATAAATTGCCTCATCCGCCATAAGATACCCTTTCCCGCAGAACAGAATCGCCCTGAAAAAGAGATCCATCCCTTCATATACCCTTGCCCTGGAATCAATTCCATAGTCAATGCCTGCCGCCGCTTTTTCCATACGCTCTCTCATAAGCCAGCCATAGGCCGTATCAGTCATAAAGGTCTGATCCGGCATTTTCGGCCTTCTTCCTATTAAATAACCGCGTTTTCCTGCTTCGCCGGACGGATCCAGCGCGCAGTCCATTTTAAACTGGGCCTCCACCTTTTTTATAATATCCTCAGCTATATGCATTTTTGTTAATCCTCCCTGCAGATTGTGCTGCTGCCGCAAATGCGCTTACCTGCCCTGCGGCTGCCGGTTTTTTCATATTACAATTACGTATTTCTTCTGTCAACCGGCGCTGCCCGATTTTCTCGTTCTGTATTTCGTATTTCCGTGTTCGGTATAATTATTTTTTCTTTCCAAATTATGAATTCTTCGCCGCTTCTCTTGACAGTCACCATATCGCTGACTAGAATGTAACAAGAATCATGGGGTATTCTGATCCGTATGGGAAAACAAGGCTTCCAAGCCGAAGCTAAACGGCACATACGGCTCTGACAATATGGATTTTCAAATGCGCCAATGCGCATAGATGGGAGTAAGCTGAAAGAAGGACGCTTTCAGCCTTCCTGATTTTAAAATGCGCCAATGCGCATAGATGGGAGTAAAAATGAAATTTCTAAAGAAAATAAAGGAAAGCAGGCTGAACCTGATTTTGCTGCTGCTTTACCCAATCGTAACCTTTTATCTGCTGGAATGGTTTACCCATAATCCCTGGAAAACCATGAAGGCAACTCCGCAGGTGCTCAATATCGTAATGTTTGAGCTGGTTGCCCTGCTGCTTTTCGCCCTGTTCGGCCGGCTGCATGCGGCGCTGATGACGGAAACGCTTTTCTTTTTCCTGTATGGGCTGGTGAATTATTTCGTGCTGAATTTCCGTTCCGTGCCGATTCAGCCCTGGGATCTGTTCTCCATCAGCACCGCCGCAAGCGTTGCGGACAACTATGAATATACGCTAGACAAGCAGGCGCTTCTTGTGGTTATCGGCTTTCTGGTTCTGCTGATACTGGAATTTTTCTGCAGGTATACCCTGAAAAAAGGAACCTGGAAATTCCGCATACCCACGGCTGCCGTTGTATGCGCCCTGCTGGTGGCCTTCGGCGGCATGTTCCATTCCGACGAAATCGTCCAGCAGAAGCTGCGGCTGTATGACAAGCTTTTTACCCCGACCACCATCAGCTTCAAGAACGGCACGGCGCTGGCCTTTGTCATGGAGCTGCGTTATATCTCCGTAGACAAACCGGCCGGCTACAACGCGGATGCCGCCCGGGAGGAGCTGGCCGCCTATGCACAGCCCTCGGAGGCACCGGAGAGAAAACCGAACATTATCGTCATCATGGACGAAGCCTTTTCCGATCCGGCCGTGCTTGCGGATTTTCAGACCAATGAAGATTATATGCCTTTTATGCACAGCATGATGGCCGGCGCGGACAACACGGTTTCCGGATGGCTGAATGTTTCAGTCCTGGGGGGAAATACTGCAAATACCGAGTTTGAATACCTGACGGGGAATACCATGGCCTTTCTTCCCACCGGCAGCATCCCCTACCAGCAGTACATCAAGGCAGAAACGCCTTCCATGGCCTCCCACCTGGCTTCCCTTGGCTATAAAACGGTAGCCATGCACCCTTACAAGGCAACCGGCTGGGACCGGGATAAGGTTTATCCGGACCTGGGCTTTCAGGAAATGCATTTCCTGCCCGATTATAAAAATCCGCTTCTTGTGAGAGAGTATGTAAGTGATAAATCGGATTTTGAGAAAATTATTGAAACCTACGAAAAGAAAGAACCCGGAGAACCGCTGTTCGTATTCAACGTAACGATGCAGAACCATTCTTCTTATACGGAAAGCTTCGATAATTTCCAGCCGGATATTACCGTGGAGGGCGCCAATTCCACAGCCCTGAACAATTATTTATCCCTGATGAAGCTTTCGGACGAGGCGCTGCAGGAGCTGATTGCCTATTTTGAAGGGCAGGAGGAAGAAACCATCATTGTTTTCTTCGGTGATCATCAGCCTACCAACTCCGTTGTGGAGCCGGTATGGAAGCTCAATGGGAAGCGTAATGCAACGTTGACTGAGGAAGAACTGTCACGGCGTTACAAGGTTCCTTTCATCATCTGGGCCAATTATGATATTGAGGAAACCACAGGCGTGGAAACCAGCGCCAATTATCTGGGCTTTCAGACGCTTCAGGCCGCAGGCCTTCCCCTTCCTGATTATTTCAGCTACCTGGCCGCTTTTTCCGGGGAGGCGCCCGTAATCTCCGCCAACCATGTGGAGCTTAAAGACGGTACCTTTACGAATGCGGACGATCAGAAGGATTTGCTTTCCGGCTACAGAGGCTATCAGTATTACCAGATCTTTGATGCATCAAAGCGTAACGGCGGTTAATTTCCCACGCTGGAAAAACCGCACGGCCACATAAGCGTAACCCAATTACAGCTCCGGAGGTACAACGACAAAAATGAAATTCATGAATACAATGACGGCGGGCCGTACGGCCCGCAACAACCCATCCAAAACGGCAGCCTCAGAACCTCCTTCCCCTGGCAGATGGATAAGAAGCAACTGGGCCTGCCTGCTTTCCTTTGCCATTCCTTTTCTGATCATGCTGGCGATTTTCATTATCAACGGCATTTTCCCGTTTGGCGATGAAAGCTTCATGCACTCGGACATGTACCACCAGTACGTCCCCTTTCTTTCTGAAATGCTCAGTAAAATCCGAAGCGGGGACAGCCTTTCCTATTCCTGGAATGTGGGCGTGGGCTCAAATTTTCTTGCGCTTTACGCCTATTATATGGCAAGTCCCTTCAACTGGCTTGTGGCACTTTTCCCGGATAAATACCTGATCGAGTTCATGTCCTATCTGGTCATCCTGAAAATCGGCTTCAGCGGTTTTACCTTTTCCTGGTATCTTACCCGGCATTTTAAAACCAGAAGCGCGGCCGTGGTCCCCTTTGCCGTTTTTTATGCCATGTCCGGCTATCTGGCGGCCTATAACTGGAACGTGATGTGGCTGGATTGTATTTTCCTGTTCCCCCTGATAGCCCTGGGGCTTGAAAAGCTGGTGACTGAAGGGAAATACAGGCTATACTGCATCAGCCTTGCGCTGTGCATCCTGTCCAATTACTATATTTCCATCATGGTATGTATTTTCCTGGTGCTGTATTTCCTGGTGCTGCTGGTGTCCCACTGCAGCTCCCTTCGCCGGATGGGCGGCGCTGTACTTCGTTTTGCGCTTTTTTCCGTATTGGCGGGAGGCATGGCGGCCATACTGTTAATACCGGAATATTCAGCGCTGCATCTGACGAAATTCAGCGACTTCAACTTTCCCTCCAAGCTGACCTTCTATTTCTCCACCATCGACATGCTGGCGAGGCACTGCATGGATGTGGCGGTGGAAACAGGGCTGGATCACTGGCCGAACATTTACTGCGGCGTTGCGGTTTTCCTGCTGGTTCCGCTGTATGTTTCCAATGCGAAAATTTCCCTCCGGGAAAAGGCTGCAAGACTGGGCCTCCTGGCGTTTCTGTTGGTAAGCTTTTCCACCAATGTGCTGAATTTCATGTGGCATGGCATGAACTACCCGGATTCCCTTCCCTGCCGCCAGTCCTTTATGTATATATTCCTGCTGCTCACCCTGTGCTGCGAGGCGGTGCTGCGCATCCGGGAGTGTTCCTTCAAGTCCCTGGGCGTCAGCTTCTGCCTGTCCCTGGGCTTTGTGCTGCTGTGTGAAAAGCTGCTGAAGGACGATGAAGCATTTGCCGTGGAAACCTTCCTGCTGACTGCCGTATTTTTATGTCTGTATGGAATTTTTGCTTATTATTATAAAAAGAAGAACTTCAACCTGAAGCTGCTGGCCGTCCTCACCCTGGTTGTGGTGACCGCGGAAGCCTCCATCAATATGTATCAGACAAGCGTTTCCGTGACCAGCAGGAGCAAATATCTGGAAAACCATGATAATTACCAGCTTCTGGTGGATCGCATCAGGGAACAGGACCCGGATTTCTACCGGTTCGAAAAGTTCAGCCGGGTGACGAAAAACGACGGCACCATGATAGGCTATCCCACCGCTTCCCTGTTTTCTTCCACGGCCAACGGGCAGGTGGAGGAGTTCTACGAAAAGCTGGGGATGAGCCACAGCAAGGTATTTTACTGCTTTGACGGCGCAACGCCGTTAACCTCCTCGCTGCTCTCCGTCCGTTACATGTTCTCCAAATCCTCCAAGGAGGATCCGAACCTGTATACGCTCATTGACAGCGAAGGGGATATTTATCTGTATGAATGTAAATATACGCTTCCTCTGGGCTTTATGGTGAGTGAGCATCCGGGCTTTGATATCACCGATCCACCGGACGCGCCTGTTGACAGAGATTCCTCCTCCGGGGCGGCCGGGACGGAGGAAGGGACAGAAAATCCGGACGCCCTGGATGAATTTCTCGGCAATGTAGAGGATACACAGACGGATGTGCTGGAAGCCGTCCTGGACAGAGAAGGCTCCAATCCATTGGAAACACAGAACCTGATGGTACGCGCCCTCGGTCTGCAAAGCTCCCTGTTTGAAAGCGTGCCCTCCCAGGAGGAAGGAAACGGAACCATCGTCACGGCGCAGCAGAGCGGCCATTATTACGCTTATGTGGGAAATTCCAAGGTGGATACCCTGAAAATGGAATCTGAATCGCTGTCCAAGTCCTTTACCAAGCTGAAATACCATTACATCTGCGACCTGGGCTGGCATGATGAAGGGGACGTAATCTCCCTGCATTCCGAAGACAGCAGTTCCCTCAGCCTTTCTGCGTACCGGCTGGATGAAGATATCCTGGCGCAGGCCATTGATATCCTGGGCAGTGAAACCATGACAGTGGATTCCTTTGATTCCACCCATATCCGGGGACATATCCAGGTCTCCAAAGCCGGTGAACTGGTGCTGAGCGTGCCTTATGAACCGGGCTGGAAGGTGCTTGTGGACGGTGAAGAGGTGCAGCCGGGACTGTTTGACGATACCTTCATCAGTCTTTCCCTGGAGGCCGGTGAGCATACGGTTGAAATGCATTATTATCCTGCGGGGCTGACGCTGGGCATCGTGATAACCCTGATCTGCCTGGCCGCTTTTGTTTTGATTCTAATCCTGGAAAAACGAATTTCCCGCAATGGATACGGAAATAGTAAGAAGCTGACAACAGCAGAAGGGAGCAATGACTGATTCATGGAAAATACCCGTCCCCGTTATTCTTTACTGGATATGACAAGAGGGATTACTCTGCTCAGCATGATTGCCTATCATGCGGCCTATGACCTGACATATCTTTACCATGTCAGAATGCCCTGGTTCCGGGACGACCCGGGCCAGATATGGCAGCAGAGCATCTGCTGGACTTTCATTTTCCTCTCCGGCATGTGTTTCTGTCTGGGACGGCGTCCGGTAAAGAGAGGACTGCTTCTGACCGGCTGCGGGATCATTATCACGCTGGCTACGGCTTTTGTGATGCCTGACGCCATTGTAATTATGGGAATCCTCAGCTTTTTCGGCCTGGCAACGCTGATTACGGCCCTGCTGAATCCGCTGCTTTCACGGATTCCGGCTTTTGCCGGGCTTCCCGTAAGCTTCCTGCTGTTTCTGCTTACAAAGGAAGCCCCTTACGGCTATCTGGGGTTTGAAAGTTTCCGCCTTCTGGAGCTTCCCCGTTTTCTATATCAGGGAAAAATCATGATGGTGCTGGGCTTCCCTTACGATGGTTTTTATTCTACCGATTATTTTCCGCTGATACCCTGGATTTTCCTGTTTTTCAGCGGCTATTTTACCTGGCAGCTGATTCTGTGGGCGGCGCTTCTGCGTCAAAAGGCCGCTGAGCGGTATGCTTTTTTGCGGAACGCTTCCGCGGGCCGCGGCATTCCCGCCTCTTCTGTACGCCTGCCGCTTCTGGAGAAGCCGAAATGCCAGCCGCTGGAGTTCCTGGGAAAAAATACGCTTCCGGTTTATATGCTGCATCAGCCGGTGCTTATGGCAATATTTACGCTGATTGATCTGATTGGAGTCCTGTAGGCGGCCGGAATTTTACTTTGTCCGGAACAGGGAGGGCTGTTTCAGTTTTCCTTCAGATATTGCAGCAGCGGCTTCAGGTACTCCTTTGAAGATATATCATAGGAGGCGCTGACGGCGCGGTATGCTTCGCTGTCCTCCCCTTCTTTTTTCTTCATAAGACTGCGGAACATGGCCATCATGGCCCGGTCAACGGCTCCCATTTTTTCATAATTCAGGCCGGAAGGAAGATAAAACACTTTCAGCTTCTGCCATTCTTCCTCTGAAAAATTCTGTTTCAGCGCCTTTTCCGGCTCCGGCGATTCCGGCGGCATAGCCCCTGTGGCAAATACCACAAGCCTTTTTCCCGACAGCTCCGTCATTCTCTTCCTGAACCATTTGATTCCATTGATGGCGCCCGCATGGACGCCGCCGCCATATACTATGGTATCATATGCCGTAAAATCCGCCGTATCTCTGCGGCTGTAGGGCAGAAGCTCACAGTTTGTCTCTTCTCTGACCCACTGAGCGTATTTTTCCGTAAAACCCGTTTTCGTGTAATAGATGATCAGAATCTTATTCATTGTTTTTCCTCCTTATTTCTGCCAGAAAGGCATCGCAGGCTGTTTCCAGCTGCGTCATAAGCTCTTCCTCCGGAATGTGGGAGCAAGAGGTCGCCAGAATTGACGCGATTCCCATTGTGTAGATTATCATATGCAGATGCAGCTGTTCCGCCTGCGCCATGGTAAGCTGCAGCGTATCGGATATAAATTTTGCAACCTCGCGGCTGCTTTCTTTGGAATACAGATCCTGCAGGGAATGGATGTCACTGCGGCGTCTGAGAAAATACAGCTGAAACAGCTGAGGCTCCTCCCTGGCAAAACGCAGCTGCGCCCGGCCTATGCTCCTGAAATAATCTTTTTTTTCGATATGAGCCGCCAGATATTCCTTCATAAATGTGCCCGTGCGTTCTGTCAGGGCCGCCTTCAGCCCTTCCATATTGGAACAATAGCTGTAAATCGGCTGTACGGAACAGCCCAGCTTATCCGCAATATTCTTAACGATTACCTTTTCCATCCCCTCCCGGCGCGCGATATCGAAAGCGGCTTCTATTACCATTTCCCGGGTGATTTTCTGTTTTGGCATTTTTCCTCCTGTCCATATTCATGCAAAATAATACAAATACGATGTTTTATGCAGATATGGTTTACAATATATAATTATTTTATATAAATAGTTTATATAACTAATTTATATTCTTTGCCCGGTTCTGTCAACTGCTAATTTATTACAGTTTCTGCGGGAGTTAATGTAGGAAGCGGGAAAACGCCTTTTTTGTACCGCAACTGGAGAATATATGCGGGAAGCTACAATCACAATATTTATTCTTCTTTTCCATCTTATTCATCCGGAAGCCTCCACCTTCTGTTCCCGTTCTTTCCCCTCATTATACCCTTCTTTTACATTTGAAAATGTCACTGCGCAATGCTATAATAAATCTCAGGACAGACACCAGAAAGCTTGCTTTTTTCTCCTTCTTTTCCCATATTTGTCCATGGCCTCTGTCTTTTTTTGTCCGGTTGAACAAAAGGCGCGTTTTTCCGGATCTGTTACTCTATTTTTGCGTGCTGCGCAGCGCGCGGATTGGTTATAACACAGCATGAAAAAAGCGACACTTCAGGAAATCGCCTCTTCTCTGGGCGTTTCGCGTACTACAGTCTGGAAGGTATTCAGCGGCCAGGAGGGTGTATCCGGCAATCTCAGAGAAAAAATACTCGCCAAAGCCAGAGAACTCGATTATAAATTTCCGGAAGAGCTTGACCGGAACGCAGTCCCCGAAAAAAAGGACGTCAACATTGCGGTAGCGGTCTGCCGTCCGGAGACTTCCATTTTCTGGATGAACATTATCCACCAGATCGCAAAGGAATTCTCCTTTCACGATGTCAATCTGGTTTATACCTATCTTCCTTCGGTTATCGAGGAGGATTATACGCTTCCGTCCCAGCTGCTTGGAGGAAGCATACACGGTATCATTGTCATGAATGTTTACAATGAGCGGCTGATACGTCTGCTGTCCCGGGCTGATACGCCCAAGGTTTTTCTGGATACGGCCACAGCCATTGACCCATCCTCCTTAAACGGGGATCTCCTGCTGATGGAAAGCGGCGTCAGCACCGCCCGGATAACGGAGCACCTGATAAAGCAGGGCCGGAAAACCTTCGGTTTTATCGGGGACATCAACTATGCCAAATCCAACTATGAACGGTATGAAGGCTTTACCAAAACACTGGAACGTTTTGGGCTGGCTTTGTCAAAGGAATGTATGCTCACCGGATCCATCGGCGCTTTTACCTATAAAGAGGAAATTGATGCCTTCCTTGATACGCTTCCTGCAATGCCTGAGGCTTTTGTGTGCGTCAGCGACTATGTGGCCTGCATCCTGATGCAGCTGCTTTTAAAACGGGGCTTCAGGATTCCTGAGGACGTGGCTGTTTCCGGTTTTGACGGGAATATGGAAAGCCCGCTGGCGGAGGAGCTGACCACGGTCCAGGTCTTCAATAAGGATATCGGCAACCGGCTTGCCTCTCAGATTCTCTACCGGATACAGCATCCGGACAGTCAGTTTGAGACCACCTATATCTCTTCCCAGGTGATTTTCCGCGCTTCCACCGGAGACTGACGGATAAGGCCTGAAAAAAAGAAATACTGTCAGGCAAAAAGGCGTCGCCGCCGCACTGAATGCTCAGTGCGGCAGCGACGCTTCTTTCATCAGATAATATAAGGTTGTCACCCCGGCTCCGGTGGCTCCTTTACTCTCATAAGTATAGGTGGGTGAACCGCACCAGGCCGTACCGGCGATGTCCAGGTGAAGCCAGGGCCTTCCTTCACAGAAGCTGCGGATAAACAGCCCAGCTGTGATGGTGCCGCAGCAGCCTCCTCCCACATTTTTCACATCCGCCACATCGCTTTTTATCATCTTCTCATGCTCCCGGCCGAAGGGCAGGCGCAGGTAGCGTTCTCCCGAATGCTCCAGCGCCCGTTCAAAGAGGGCATAAAACCCATCGTCATCCGACATGGCTCCCGCTATGGTATTGCCCAGCATATTCGCCACCGCGCCTGTGAGCGTGGCAATATCCAGAACTTTTGTGATTCCTTCCCTGCGGACTGCGTAGCTCACGGCATCAGACAGCACAAGACGTCCCTCCGCGTCCGTATTGAGCACCTCTATTGTCCTGCCGCCAAAGCCTGTGATCACGTCTCCCGGAAGCAGCGCTGACTGGGATATCCTGTTTTCACTCAAAGGCAGGCAGGCCGTCACGTTCACCTTAAGCCGCTGCGCGGCTGCCGCGTGCATCGCAGCCGCCACTGCCGCCGCGCCCGCCATATCGGATTTGATGCCTCCCATGGAATCACTGCTTTTCAGACAGTAGCCGCCGGTGTCACAGGTGATTCCCTTTCCGATCAGTCCGTAGATTTCATCACTGTCCGGATTTCCCCGATACCGCAGAATCAGCAGGCAGGGAGGATATTCACTGCTCTGCCCCACACTGTAAAGCGCTTCCATTTTCAGCGCCCGCAGCTGGCCGTAGACCAGGGTTTCCGCCTCGATCTCCACATCCTTTTCATAAGCGGTGATAATCCTGTCAAAATCCATGGGCCGCAGGTGGTTTCCCGGCGTATTCACCATATTTCTGGCAAAGCAAATCCCCGCCAGAAGCTCCCTCGCTTCCTTCAGCCTGTCCGCATACGCTTCCCCGTTTTCCAGCTGGAAATCGCAGTCCCATGCCTCCTCATTTTCCAAAGGCTGATAACGGTAGCGGTAGCAGCCAAGCCCCAGCCCCAGAACGGCCGCGGTAAATGCCTCCGGCCCGAGGAGCTGCGTAAAGCAGCTCACATCCATGGAGCAGGCCCGGATATTGAAATCCCTGCATTTTGCCGCCGTTGCCGCCAGCACCTCCTTTACGGCGGTAAGCCCCGGAGCGAAGTCCTCCTTTTTCCCGCAGCCGATGAGCAGGACGGCCTGGCCCGTAAAAGGCACAAGTATCGTTTCCAGATACCTGCCGTGAAAAAGCTGCTCAAGACCCAGCCGGTAGCTTCTGATACGGGCGTCCCCTTCCCAGACAAATTCGGCAAAACAGGCGTCATTCCGCTTTCCGGTTAATGTTATCATCGTTTTCCTCTTTTCCGTCCTTTTTTCTTAAAAGAAAAATCTGTAAAATCAAATCCACACTGCCCACGTGATAGCCCACACAGGAATAAATCCCGCGGCGCCCCTCTTCCGTGAGCACAAGCAGAGGGAGTTTCTCCGGATCAGCGCCCATCACGGCCGCAGTCTTTTCCGCCGCTTCCTCTCTGTCAAAATAAATACGCACTGAAGACAGACATGCCAGCGCCCTTTGCAGCGTGGCATTCTTTAGTTCCTCCGGCCTTCGAAGCACCGCGATTATTTCAGCGCCGCTGCCGTTCCACTGCTCCGCGTAGTCATTCAGCTCATTTAACACATGCTCGGTCGGTTCCTCTCCCGCGCCCAGGAAAGCCACCAGCGCCGTCCCGCGTCCTGTGATATGGGCAAGGGACTGTCTTTCCCCTGATACATCCCAGAGAAAAAGCTCCGGCAGCTCCCTGGCCGGGTAATCGGAAAGCATGGTTTTTTCATCGTTTTCCCCGGACAAAAGCTCCACTGCCCTGTGTTCTCCCGACTTTAATCCAAATACGCTGAAGGCCGCCAGCTGATTGCCGCCCGGCAGACGCCGTGAGGTGACAAGCCGGTACACTCCGGCTTCCAGCTCCAGGGTGAGCGAATCCCCTGCAAAGCAAATCCCCTCATAACCAAGTGTGCAGAAGCCCGTCCCTTCCAGCTTCCCGATAGTCCAGTTCTGTCCATAATTCCATTTCTCCCCGCTTTGTGCTTCGGGCGCTTCAAGGGTAAGCAATGCCGGCGCCGGCAGACAGCCCGGGCTGTCTTTTCCGCGCAGTCCGGCGGGCGCCCGGAATTCTCCGTTTTCCAGATATTCCGGCTGCATGGTGCTGCGCCGGAGCCGGGCGGGGATGCCCAGGCTGCGGCAGATTGCCACAAACAGTATTTTCCGGGTCAGCAGGCTGCCCCACTTTAACTTCAGGCAGCCAATGGGTGTCCCGCAGACGGCGCTGTAATCCAGCCGGGCATCATACCGGATATTTTTCTCTATATAATCCCATACCAGTTCCGGCCGCCGGGTAAAAGCGGACTTTTCCTCCTCCGAAAAACAGTTGCGGATGAAGCTGCGCCAGGGCGTCAGCTCCTCCAGGTAAATCCTGGGACAAAGCAGATACGGGACATAGATGTCCTCCGGCAGCTCTCTCTGCGTACAGCTGAGATGATCCTCCAGCACACTTGCAGGCGCATCCTTGTAATCCTTCCGGGCCAGGCTGTACAGCAGGCGCTTTCTGTCAGGGTTTCCGTCCTTTTTCAGGAAGGTGTACAGCTGCGCCGCATTTTCCCCGGCGATTTGCAGCATTTCCTTCTCTTCAGGGAATTCCCCTGCGGGCAGCTGCCCCAGGAGGGCGCGGAAACGTTCCTCCCGCAGGCGGACAGCTTCTTCCAGCCGCCGCTGCCTGCGTCCTTTCTGTTCCTCCGACTGACGGGCGCAGGAAACAGGGGCTTGCGCAGGCGCCGTCAGCAATATCTGTTCCCAGGTATTGTTTCCTCCGGCCAGCCGTCCCTTCGCGTCCTCCTCCTGAATAAAAGGATATCCGCTTTTCAGCACCAGCTCTGTCCTGATTTCCCCCGTCCGTTTTTCCTTAAGCCCGCTGTCCCGGGCTCCGGCTTCCTGCGCCGGAAATACCATTTTTTCATATACACAGCCGCCGCTCCAGGCTCTCAGCCTGACATCGCCGATTCCCATGGTGATGCCTGCCTCGCCGTTTTCATCCGTAATCAGGGCTGCCGCCGGGAAAAATTCCGCCATATTCAGTATCTCCACAGCGACCCGCGCCCCCCTCACCGGCCTTCCCGACGCATCCTTTACCGTAACTGTAAGCCGGCAGGTCTTCGCATAGGAGGCGGTTTCATTCAAATAGTACACCCCGTCTTCCCTGCCGATCCATTCCTCCTGCATGCCGCCGCAGTCATAATCGCAGAAGCATCGGCTATGTATCAGGATTGCCCGTCCCGCCGGGCCGGAAAACCATCCCCGGTCCAGCTCCTCCTCCGGCTCACAGGCACCAAGGAAATGCCACCTGCCGCGAATATAAACCTCCACCCAGGCATGATTATCATCACAGTGCGCCCACCTGGGTGCATAGACCTGCCTGGCAGCAATTCCCACGCTGCGGCAGGCAGCCGCCGCAAAGGCGGATTCCTCGCCGCACCTTCCTTTTCCGCAGCGGTACATGGTCATGGGGGAAGCGGTTCTGCCATCCGTAGACTCATAAGCTGCATGCTCCGCGCACCAGTAATTGATTTCCCTGACTGCTTCCTCCATGGAAAGCCCGGCAATCCTATCCTTCAGCCGTTCATAAAAAAACGGTCTGCAGTCGCTGATATCCTCGGTATTAATGCGGTAATAAAGCACGTAATGGACAAAAATATCCTCGGGCAGCCGTCTGCACCACTCCACATTGTCACGCAGCCACAGCGCATGCCGTACATAGGATAAAAATACCTCAAACCCGTATTCCCCCGCATCCCGCACCGGCATCGTTCCGTAAAGGAAACGCATCAGTACCGCTTCCTCTTGCGTACAGCAGGAAAGCCCGCTTTCGATTTCAGAAAGTATAGGGGCATAGATTTCCGCCCGTTCCCGGAACTTCCGTTCTGCATAGTCCTGCAGGGCAGGGGACAGCACAGCTGCCGTTTCAGTCGCTTTCATGCGCTGCCTCCCCGCCCCGGTTTACCTCCGGTTCCTGAACTACTCCAGGGCACAGTCTCCCGCCTGGTTCCTGAGCCACTCCAGAGCATGGCCCCCTGCCCGGTTCCTGTTTTCCCCCAGGGCACAGCCCCCTGTCCAGTTCCCGCCGCAGGAAGCCGGTCAGCGTCCCGGTCCCGTCACAACGGTATTCCCAGTACATGATGCCGCCCAGGCCATTTTCTTCCGCGTAGCTCACCTTAAGCGCCATGGACTCCTCGTCCTCATAGCTGATAAAGGTGCTTCCATCAAACAGATAGGGCGATGATGCTTCCTCGTCCCAGTAACGGATAAATCCGTTTTTGTTGATATAATCCGCTGTCAGGCTGCCGTAATCCGGACCGTAGCCGCCCACGGTCTCTGCCTCCTGGCCCAGTCCCGGGCCACCTCCCTTCACGCCTTCCCATTTCCGGGAATAAAAGGGAACGCCAACCACCAGCTTTTCCGCCGGGACCCCCGCCTCCAGAAAGGCATTTACCGCCTTGTCAACACAGGCGTCAAACAGGCTGCAGTTTCCGGGACGCAGCGCCGCATGGTGACCGGTCACTTTCTGGAAGCCGCCCTGCAGATCATAAGTCATCAGCTGGACATAGTCCAGAAAAACAGCCGCTTCTTTCATGTTGGTCTGCCTGGTAAAATAGGAATCCCCGCCAGCCGCAATGGTCAGCATATATCCTCCGCCGACAGCGTCCAGCCCTTCTCTCACCGCCTGCAAAAGCAGCGTAAAATTTTCCTTATCCTTCACATGGGAGCCGATTCCCGCCAGGGCCATTCCCGGATACTCCCAGTCAATATCTATACCGTCCAGCCCGTATTCCGTCACCAGCGCTGCAGCGCTCGCCGCCATGCTTTCCCTGCCCTGTGCCGTCAGCGCCGCCTGGGAAAAACCATCCGCGCCCCAGCCGCCTGCGGAAAGCAGGATTTTAATACCGGGTTTTATCTTCCGGATACGCTCCAGCGCAGGCCTGCAGGCCTGCCCGTCCCAAACCATGCAAGCGTCCCGTACCTGCCCAAAGGCAATATTGATTACATCCAGGCACCGGATATCTTCCTCCGTTATGACGGAAAGATCCCTTGCGCCCACATAGCCGATTAACCTCATCATCTTCTTTCTTCTCCTGTCCGCGCGCTCCTGCGCTTTCTTTCTATCCTGTATACTCTGGCGATCGGCGCCGTATCCAAAGGCCTGCGGGGCGGTTTTACCAGAATCCCGCTTTTCTGCCGGGTAAAGGGAATGCTCTCACCGCTGTCAGTCATCGTCACCTTTACGATACTTTCGATCACATCCTCCGTAAAAGGCAGCAGCACCACCTCCGGAACCACCGTTTTTTCATCGGGGAACAGCTCCAGTGCATAAAGAATATCCTCATCCTTTTTCCGGGTAAAGGCGATATTCCCCTTTTTATAAGGCTCGCAGACACGAGTTCCGTATATGGCCTCGCCGTATACCTTCAGCCATTCGCCCATTCCCTTCAGGGATGTAACCGCACCTTTGGGGAGCCTGCCGTCCGGCTGAGGCCCCACATTAATTGCCAGATTACCGCCCTTGGCCACGATGTCAACAAGCAGGCAGATTACCTCCCGCGGCGTTTTATAGGTATCCTCATAGGCAAAGGAGAAGGAGGTTCCCAGTGTAATGCAGCTCTCCCACGGCACTCCCAGCGGTTCCTCCGGCACGCACTGCTCCGGCGTAATATAATTTTCATAAGGGCCACCCACTGTGCGGTCCGCGCACAGCATGCCCGGCTGCCACCTTCTGATTTCCTCGATCACCTCGCCCAGACGGATATCCTGGCCTGCCTGGGGGCAGACCCACCCGGCGTCAAACCACATGATATCCAGCTTTCCATAATTTGCCGCCAGCTCCCGGATCTGGTTCTGGGTAAAGGCCACAAAACGTTCCCATTCCTCCGGATGCTCCGCCGGAACATAGGAAGGGCCTCTCCACATATATTCCCCTCTGGGAAACCCCTTCGCCCAATAGCTGTCCGTATGCCAGTCCGCCTTGGAAAAATAGGCGGCAATCCCCATCCCCTTTTTCCGGAAGGCTTCGAACAGATGCCCGCAGATATCCGCATATCTGTGGGTATGGAAAGGGCAGTCCTCTCCGGTAATTTTGTAATCGGAATACTTGCTGTCCCACATGCAGAAGCCATCGTGATGCTTCGTCGTAAATACCAGATAGCGGATTCCTGCTTCAGCAGCGGTTTCCGCCCACTTTTCCGGTTCGAAGCGGATGGGATTAAAGGTTTTGTTCAGCCCGAAATACTGTTCTTTAAAGCTTCTGCCGTCAGCCTCCCAGTCGATGCCGGTTCTTGACCACCCGGCATCCGCGTCGGAAAGCGCCCAGGACTCCACCACTCCCAGCTGGGAATATGGTCCCCAGTGCATCATCAGCGCAAGCTTCTGATCCTGGAACCATTCCAGCTTCTCCAGCACCCTGGGATCCGTGGGCCGGACATAGCCCTCCGCGGCGCTGTAACTATGTACTCCCTGCACAATTTTCTCCTCCGGCGCTTCTTCATTTTCCCCTGCCGCGCTGTCAGGGATTTCCTCTGTCATTTCATCTGCTGTCTGCAATTTTTCCATCATATCCTCAGTCATTATTCGTCACCACTTCTCCATGTCCCAGATTATAAGTAATTTTTCCTTCCAGCTCCACCTTCAGCACCGTGGCAAAGGGATGGGTCTGCAAATCCTGCGCCCAAATCCACAGTGTCCCCGGGATGCCGCTCCACGGCAGCGAGCCGGTATAGGAAAAATGAAGCTCCTGGCCGCTGTGCAGCGCCGTTACTCTTTTTACAGGTGTCTTCACCCCTTTGACGCATACGCTTTCCAGCGGTTTGTCATACAGGAAAAGGTAAAGGACCTGCTGATCCACGGACAGCGTGCTGCCTCCCAGAAACTGATGGTAGCTTAAGCCCTTTCCCGTAGGATACACTGCTTCCTCATGATCATGGATCCAGCTTCCCAGATCCAGCAGCACCTTTTCCTGCCGCTCATCCAGCGTGCCGTCCTCCTTTGGCCCCACATCCAAAAGAAGTCTTCCGCCCAGCGTGATACAGTCGCAGAACATGCGGATAATCTGCCCGCTGGTCTTATAATCGTTATCGCTGGGCCGATAGCCCCAGGAATCGTTGATGGTGGTACAGAACTCCCATTCCCCTTCCGGCCCGTAAAGAGGGATGCCCTGCTCCGGCGTCCCATAATCGCCATAGCCCTGCATCCGGGAATTCAGCACCACATTGGGATTCAGGCTGTGAAGATATTCCCGGAACTGAGGCATTTTCCACTGTGCCGCGCTCCGTTCCCAGTCTCCGTCAAACCAGAGCAAATCCACGGTTCCGTAATTTGTCATTAATTCCCTGAGCTGATTATTGTTGAATTCCAGGAACTCCTCCCATTTCCCATAGTCCTCCTCCCCGCCGGCCGGGGAACCATAAATATCCTTCAGGCAGTCCTCCCGCTTCGCCCCTTCCGGATAAATGCTGCGGTAGCGGGGATCCGACCAGTCAATCAGCGAAAAATAAATCCCGGTTTTCAGTCCCGCGGCATTCATCGCCTCCACATATTCCTTTACCAGATCCCTGCCTGCCGGCGTTTTCTTCACCACGTTCAAATCACTGTATTTCGTATCAAAAAGAGCCACGCCGTCGTGATGCTTGGACGTCATGACCACATACTGCGCGCCTGCTTTTTTAAAAAGCTCCGCCCAGGCCGCCGGATCATACCGGGAGGCGGTAAAGCCCCCGCACTGCTTCATATAATTTTCATAAGAAATATTCCCATTATGAAAGGACCAGGATTCCGATACATCCCCCACCGCATAAATGCCATAGTGTATAAAAATCCCAAGCCTGGCCTTTCTGAACCATTCCTGCATCATAAAATTCCCCTCCGCTTCCAAACTCCAAAAATCCCCTGCCGCCAAATGGCAAGGCGGCAGGGATTTGTCTGTTCAACTGTTTATAAAGCTTCTTTCCAGCTTACCGCCATCCTGGCGGTTTTACGCTGGCGTGCATATGCTGCCTGCCCGCGAAGGCGCAGCTTTTATTCCACTACTTTTTCAATACCGCGGACATCCATCCAGTCTTCCAGTCCCAGCGCATACAGGCCGTCAACATAGCTCTGCCACTGTGCGTCATCGTCAATATCCATTTCGCCGGAAATGAACATTGCCTGTCTTTGGTTGAAGTAATCGGTGAGCGCGCTTGCGATGTCAGAATATCTGTCGATTTTGTCAAGCGGGATCCAGAAAGAAGGAATGGTAGTCTTGGTCAGATAAGGCTCATAGGTGTCTTCCATAACCTTCTTTTCATTATAGGTGGGATGATCCTCGATGTATTTAAAGCCGGAAGGCATATATTTGGGCAGAGACTGCGGCCACAGGTTTCCCCAGCTGAATTTTTCCTGATCCTCCTCTGAAAGAGTCTTTACATCAATGGCACGGTAGCCGTCGTCTTCCTTGAATACAACGGTTCCTACAGGGCCTCTGTTACATCCGATACCGTTTTCCAGCTGGAATGCATTGTCAAACCAGCGGCAGATCACTTCGGGATGCTCTGCGTTATCGGTAATAACCGCCTGTGTCCTGTACACACTGAAGCCGTTGGTATCTCTCATCCACATGCCGCCTTTATCCGTATTCAGTACGGGGAGCACATCGAACTCACTCTTTTCTCCGCCCTCCAGAACAATACCGGAGAACTCACCGCTGCCGTATGCGATGGAAACCCCGTAAAGATCACGGTTTCCTTTACCTTCCCAGGTGGAGCTGTCCTGTGTGAAAATCTCCAAGTCAATCAATCCCTGCTCATACAGGCTGTTAAACCAGCTTAAAAATTCCCGGTAAGTGCTGCTTGCGCCTGCAAATACCACCTCGTCATCCAGGATTCCTATGCCTGATTTTCCCATGGGCAGTCCGAACCAGCCGGTCATCGATTCAATATGCTTATTGTTGGGGTCTGCGGAAAACGGGATTTCATCGTTAGGATCTCCGTTCCCGTTCGCGTCCTGTTCCTTGAACGCCTTTAACACGGCTTCGAACTCTTCCGTTGTTGTGGGTATGTCCATCCCCACATTTTTCAGCCATCTGCCGTTGATATAAGGAGAATAGCCTACCTTGGTATCGTCACAGACATAGGGAATGGCATAGATATGTCCGTCCGGAGCCGTCATTTCCTCCCTTACGCCGGGCAGATCCAGGATTTCCGTAATTCTGGGGCAGTACTCGGCAAAATAATCCTCCAGGGGAATAAATACCCCCTGATTCACGCCATAGGTCAGGATCATACTGTCGCTTAATGTCCATCCGCCGACAACATCCGCGTAATCTCCCGAGTTCAAATCCAGATTCAGTCTCTCGGTAGCCGTTTCATAAGGGAAGATACGCATTTCAACATCCACGTTGGTCTGCTTCTTGAACTCATCAAGCATATAGTACTCAGGTTTTTCCTTGGAATCGTCGCAGAAAATGGAAAAGCCGTAGGTTCCCTCGTCCACCAGTGGCAGCCCCACCTTATACATGACGCCGTCCACCTTGCCGCTTTCATCCACGACAGCCTCCGATACCTCCCCCGATGCATTTTCCGTTGTACTTGCAGTGCTGCTGCCACAGCCTGCCAGGGACGTCACACACATTGCCGCCGCCAGCACTAACGCAACCGCTTTCTTTTTCATTCTTTTTCCTCCTGTTTTATATATTGGCAGCCGCCCTTTGGCTGCAGCTGCCTGTATTCATCCGGCCCTCTGCCGGTAAACACCGCAATGCGTCAGCCCTTCAGGGAACCAATCATTACTCCCTTGACAAAATACTTCTGGATAAAAGGGTATAAAAGCAGAACCGGGATACTGCTGATAATAATCAGGGAATATTTCATAACGTCAATCAGCTGCTGTTTTTCCCGGAGCGCAGCCCTGGCCGCCTCTGTCGTGGCGGTCTGCGCCAGCGCCGTTTCATTGGTAATCAGGATATTACGCAGCACCAGCTGCAGCGGATATTTTTCGGAATCGGAAATATAAACCAACGCGGAAAAATAGGAATTCCAATGCCCTACGCCGTAATAAAGAACCAAAATCGCCGTAATGGCTGCAGAAAGCGGAAGGGCAATCCTGAAGAAAAACTGTCCCTGGGTACAGCCATCGATTTCCGCCGCCTCATACAGCTCTTCAGAAATATTGGATTTGAAAAAGGTTCTTGCCACAATCATGTTGTATACGCTCAGGCAGCCGGGCAGGACCAGCGCCCACATGGTATTGAGCATGTGCAGGTTGCGGATAACCAGGTAAGTGGGGATCAGGCCGCCGCCGAAAAACATGGTGACCATATAAAAAAGCGTTACAATTTTCTTTCCCCCGAACCTGTCCCTTGAAAGCGCATAAGCGGTGGGCAGGGTTACCACCAGATTGATGCACACGCCGCAGACCGTATAAATAATGGAGTTTAAAAAGCCTTTCATAACAGCGCTGTTTTTAAACACCTCCGCATAGCCGTTCAATGTGAATCCAATCGGCCTTAAGATTACCTTGCCGCCGGACACCGCGCTGGGATCGCTGATGGAAGAAATCACCACCCAGTAAAGCGGATATGCCACAATCAGCAGAATCAGAGTCAGTACAATAAAAACAACCGTATCGAAGATCACGTCCTCTTTGCAGCGTTTCATCTTCTTTTTCCTGGGAGCTATTTTAGGTTCTGTCATCTCGTTGTTCCTCCTACCAAAGGCTGTTGCCTGAAAGTTTATCCGCGGCTTTGTTAACAATCAGCAGCATTACCAGATTGACCAGTGTATTAAAAAGCCCGATTGCCGTGGAATAGGACATGTCGTTATTAATAAGGCCGACCTTGTATACATATGTGGAAATGATTTCCGATACGTTCAGGTTCAGGTCGTTCTGCAGCAGATACGCCTTCTCGAAGCCTATGGAAAGGATACTGCCGCAGTTCATAATCAGCAGGACCGTCGCCGTAGGCATAATGGATGGCAGGTCAATATGCCTGATAAGCTGCAGCTTTGTGGCGCCGTCACATTTTGCCGCCTCATGCAGCTCAGGGCTGATTCCGGAAAGAGCCGCAAAATAAATGACCGAACTCCAGCCCATTCCCTGCCAGATACCAGTCCATACGTAAATGTGTCTCCAATATTCTTTTTTCGCCATAAAGTTGACAGGATCTCCCCCGAAAAACTGTACAATATTATTGATAACACCAACCGAAGGGGATAAAAACAGGATGATCATACCGCACATGACCACCGTGGAAATAAAGTTCGGTGCATAGGTAACCGTCTGAATCAGCTTCCTGTATTTTTTGTGCCGGAATGAATTCAGCAGCAACGCCAGGATAATGGGGATCGGAAAGGACACGATCAGGCCGTACAGGCTCAGAACAAGCGTATTCTTAATTGTTGATGAAAAATAGGGGGATTCAAAAAACCTTTTGAAATAATACAGTCCCACCCACGGGCTTCCCCAAATCCCCGCTTTCGCATTGTACCTGCGGAACGCCAGCTGTACGCCGTACATCGGAATATAGCTGAAAATGAAAGTCAGCACGACGCCCGGTATGCAGAAAAGCCAGAGCGATATATCACGCCGCAATGCCCTCATTGTTGATCCTTTCTTTCTCTTTTTTTTCGTTTTCATGCACTTCTCCCTTCTTGAGCTGTTATTTTAGATGTTTCTGCGGTACGTTTTTCCCTCGTCACGCTTAACATTTTTAACATATGTTCATTATGTTTACAAGAAAACTGCAAGCACGCTTTTTATCGCAATTTTCCATTAAATTATTTTCGTTTATATGTCGTTTTTGTTAGGTAAATAATAACTTTGCACATGCACTTTGTCAATCTGTTTCATACATATTTGTTCATTTTTTACCATTTTTACAAAACATATAAAATTATTAGTGTTAAATTTTGTTCATTATGTATCTTTTGCATTTTTCTAAAATAACCTTTTTATGAGTGTTGGTTTTGGTCATATTTTCGCTTATTTCGTATATTATTATTTTCCTTTCAGTGACAATCGACCGTATTTTTTGTTCTTTCTTTACTACAGTGTTCATTTTTGTTGAATATTTATGAACATAGTGATACAATATCAAAAAAAGCGGGAGAAAGGATGTCCGGATAAACCGGTATCCGTTTCTTCCCGCGGAAAAGAGGTTCTTATGGACAATATCCGCATTCCTGTCCCGGCCGTTGATTTTCACCCGCCTGTGTATTACTGCCGCAGGGCACGGACGGCTCTGCAGCCGGACGGAAATCTGGACAAGGATTTCTGGGATGACGCTCCTTATACGGATGAATTCATCGACATCCAGGGAGTGCATATGCCCGCCCCGCGTTTCGGGACACGGGTTAAGATGCTCTGGGATGATGAAAACCTATATATCGGGGCGCAGCTTTACGGAGATGAGATCTGGGGAAATGTAACAGGACGTGATGAGGTCATTTTCCAGGATAACGATTTTGAAATCTTCATTGACCCTGACTCCGACACCCAGCAGTATTATGAATTTGAAATGAATGTGTTGAATACGGTATGGGATTTGTTCCTTCCGGCCGCCTACCGTGACGGGGGAAATGCGGTTAACGGCTATGACATCCACGGCCTGCGCACTGCTGTTGCAGTTAAAGGGAGCATCAACCGGCCGGATGGGGAAAATACAGGCTGGTCCGCGGAGGTGGTGATTCCCTTTCGGGCGATCACCGAATGCCTGCCGGGAAAAAGGGCGCCGAAGGCCGGGGAGTATTACCGCATGAATTTTTCCAGGGTGCAGTGGACTGTGGACAAGGAAGACGGATGTTACAGAAAACGCACCGACCCTGTAACCGGCAATCCCCTGCCTGAGGACAACTGGGTATGGGCGCCAACCGGCGTCATCAATATTCATTATCCTGAGCTGTGGGGATTTGTCTTTTTCACGGACGGGCAGGAAGAAGTGGGCCGCGCAGGCTCCATTCCGGAGGATGAACGGCGCAAATGGGAGCTGAGAAAGCTTTATTATGCCCAGCAGCTTTACCGGGATGAGAATGGTCATTTTACGGACGATTTTACGGCGCTGACGGAGATTCTGCACAGACATGCGGCTCTTCCGGAAAATGGAAGGGTTCTGCCGCTTGCTTACAAAATCTCCGTGACGCCGCATACGTTTGAGCTTTCCTGTCCTTCCGCCGACGGAAAACATATAGTTGTGCTTTATTCTTCCGGGAAGGCGGAGGTGATTACGGCCTGAGGGTACGGCTGACAGCAATGGTTCGTTTTACAATCTCCTCCACGGGGATCCTTGTATAGCTGTTTACGCTGGAGCAGATGATCTGCTGCACAGGCGTTTTCCATTTGTCCGGAATTTTGTCAGCGCCGCAGGCGATCCCTGCGATGGAACCGACCGTAGCCCCATTGCAGTCCGTATCAAAGCCGGTAAGCACCGCATGAATTACCGCTTCGCTGTAATCCTGGCCGAAGCACAGCACGCAGGCCGTCACTATCAGCGCATTGGGAATGGCCAGGCACCAGTCAAAGTGATCCTCTTCCTTGTATTTTCCGTGGATCGCCTCCTCCAGTGCTTCCCAGGACGCGCCGTCCCTCCACTGGCTTAATAGCAGGGAAAGCTCATGGTAAAGCCGGGATTTTAACGGAATCTGCTTCATGGCTTCCTCCACCCACTCACAGGGCCGGGGGAGAACCGCGGCGGAGGCGATGAGTGCGGCCGTATACATGGCGGCGTAAACGCCGTTTTTTGACTGGGCCACCACTGCGTCGCGGCAGGCCATAACCCGACGCCACGCGATCTCCCTGGCAGGCCATATCCGCAGCCAGCGCAGGATTGCCTGCCGCGATATATCCATAGAAATCCACCCGGATCTGCGCGCCGATCCACTCACGGAAGGGATTGGCGAGACGCCCTGATTCCGGCGGCAGCACGCCATGCATCAGATTCCTGTAGGCAACGCGTTCCGCCGTGCAGGTATGAAAGGCAGGCAGTCCGAACAGCCAGGATTCCGCCACATCCTCCGAGGTAAAGCCGCTGCCCGCCCGCTCAAGGACGCGCAGGGAGATCACGGTATAATTCATATCATCATCCACCGGATAGGTATCCATGTTATTGATCCAACAGATTTTCTGACGGTCATAGGCGGTGCCTGGATCCCTGTCCTTCACCCCGTATTTTTCCCGGATTTCTGCATCAGTTTCGGAATGCATATAGCTTCGCAGGGGATACTGTCCGCTTTCCTTGAGAAAGCCGCGGATTTTGCTCCGGCTCCAGCCCTCTACCGGAATTCCCAGCAGGCAGCCAGATGCCCTGCCTATCCAGGCGCCCTTCAGGCGATTCTCCAGTTCCTCTTCCGGCACCGGACGGCACAGGCTGCTGCCCTGCGCGGCCTTTCGGATATCCTCACAGGCCTCAGGTTCTTCATATGGAAACATGGCTTTAACAGGGCAATTCTCCATTTCCAACAGAAGCTCCCTGGCCTGTTTTTCCTTTTCCTCCCCGTCTTCCATGGCGGCAATTTTCTCCGCCCGGGGAAGAAGGGCTTCGATCTGCCGGCCTTCATCCCTGCACTGTCTGATTTCATCCCCGATGTTGCCGCTGTCCTTCATCCACAGCATCTTTTCCTTTAACATGGCGTCCCCTCCTGAATGTGTTTATACATGTGATTATGCATGTGTTTCTGAAAATGTTTCTGAATTTGCCCCTGAATATATCTTCTAATATGTCTTTGAGCAGAATTTTACTGCTGCTATTCTTTCACTATAGTTGAACTCAGGAGAGGACGCAATATAAAATACATGCTTTCCATGTAAAATATTCTACTTTATATAAAAGTGCCGATAACCAATCCGTTACCCTGCTTTCCCATGAGGGAGCAGGTAAATACATTTGCCTGAGACAGAGCTGAATACGGCTAGTGTCAATGTGACAAGACACCAGGCACTCCGGCCGAGGCCAAATCAGTTTTCTCCGCCAGATGGCAAAGACTGCATGAGGGCAAAGAAATATTCAGGTCTGCCGGTGCTGAAATATCCATACCACGCTTCCAATGTATCCGCCTGAAAAACGCCCAAATACTCAATAATTTGTTTCGTCCACAGCAAAGCGCCTGCGCTGCCCGCCGTAATCAGGTTGTTATCCGCCGCTGAAGGCATATCCACATAAAAGCCCTGCCCCTTATATTCAGGAACAAACATTTCAAGAAATCCCGGTCCATTACTGGTGTGAAGGCGATTATCCAGCAGCCCGTATCCGGCAAGCGCAGCGGTGGCTCCGCAGATCGCACAGACCGCAGCTCCAACGGAAAGAAGCCTGTCCGCCTTTTCGAGAACCGCTCTGTGCCTTGGATCATTCCAGGTATCTGCGCCCGGCAACAGTAGCACGCTTGCTTCACTCACTTCAATATCATCGGTGATACAATCAGGCACAATTTTCATCCCTCCCATGGTAATGACCGGCTCCCTGGAACAGCTCACCGTTTTGAGGGTCACGCGCGGCGCATCCTTTTTGAAAAAGCGGCCTGAGTTCAGCTCTGAGGCAACATGGCCCAGTTCCCAGTCGGCTAAAGTATCAAGAACATAAACATAGATTGTATACATAATTCTCCTCCATTTGTGACAGTTCAGACGGAACGCAACCGCTATCTCCATTTTCATTGCAGCTTCGCCCAAAAGGCAGATTGATTTGTAAGCTTTTTTATTGTACCATGTGATTACTGCCAGCATTATGGCAGCAATTAAAATAAAATCCGGAAAGGCGGCTGCAAATGAAAATAGACAGGCTTGTGAGTATTATAATGGTACTTCTTGACAAAAATCGTATCGGCGCGCAGGAGCTGGCAGATATGTTCGAAGTTTCACTGCGCACAATATACCGGGACATAGACGCGATCAACATGGCGGGGATTCCTGTCCGCGGGACCTCGGGAGTGAACGGCGGCTTTGAAATCATGCCGGAATACAAGCTTGATAAAAAGGTTTTCTCAGCTGCGGATCTCTCCGCTATCCTGATGGGGCTTTCCAGTCTTTCCAACATGATTCACGGTGATGAGCTGATAAACGCCCTGGCAAAGGTCAAAAGCTTTATCCCTGCCGACAGAGCCAAAGACATTGCGTTGAAAGCAAATCAGATATTTATAGATTTAAGCCCGTGGATGGGCAACAGGAACATGCAGCCGTATCTGGAGAAAATCAAAGCTGCCCTGCAGGAAAGCCGGCTGCTTTCTTTTGAATATGCAGACCGTTACGGCAATAAAACAACCCGCACAGCCGAACCGTATCAGCTTGTATTGAAAAGCAATCACTGGTATCTGCAGGGCTTTTGCCGCAAAAGAAATGACTTTCGTTTATTCAGGCTTTCCCGCATGTCAAAGCTGCAGTTACAGGAGGAAGCTTTTACACCCCGGGATTTTCAAAAGCCCCGGCTGGAATTTGCGGATATCCTGGACTCCATGCAGTCGGAAATTAAAATCCGCATCCATGAAGCCATCCGGGAAAAGGTCCTTGATTACTGCACTGAGGATAACTTTTCTCCGGACGGTGACGGATATTACCTTGTCAGCTTCCCTTTCATAGAAAACGATTACTACTACAATATTCTTTTCAGCTTCGGAAATCAATGCGAATGCCTGGAGCCGCCGCATGTACGTGCGGAAATGAAGCGCAGAATCCATGAAATAGCTGCTTTGTATGAAAACCAGGCATAGGCTCTATTCCGCTCCCACGTTACAGTGCATGGATAGTGTCTACGATATCCATGTCCCTGATTTTCCTGGCAGGCCCTCTTACCGCCAACAGGGTGGCAGCGACGGTCACTCCCACTACAACTGCCAATTGCAGGAACGGCACCTGCCAGGCCGTTCCCCAATGGCTGGTGACCATCATTTTAAATACGAAATGGTGTGCCGGAATACCCATGGCAATCCCCAGTATGGAACCTAACGCCGCGTATACAACAGCCTCCGCCCTTACCATGCGAAGCAGCTGGCCGCCCTCCATGCCGATGGCCCTCATCACGCCGCACTGATTCATACGGCTTGTAACACTCATGTTAATGCTGTTAATAATATGCAGTACAGCTATCATCAGAATAACCGCCAGGAAACCGTAAACAAACACCGAAAAGGAAATCATAACAGCCTGGCTTTCCGCCTTGCTCTGCCTGGCATCGGAAAAGGTAAGCCCAAGCCCGGCGGCCTGTTCCCTCAGCTGGGTTACCATTTCCTCCGATGCCCCCCTTTTCAGCTGTATATCCAGTATGGTAAAGGCATTTTCCCCGGTAAGCTGACGGAAGCTGTCTTCAGAACAGATGAAAATGCTCTCGCCATTTTCACTGTCAAAAGGACTGCTGCCAAGCACTCCGGCAATCTGCACCTGCCTGAGTTCCCCGTTCAGCTCCAGTTCCAGTCTCTCCCCCGTATGCCAGTCCCTGCCTTCTCCCGCGACTGCAAGCACCTTTCCAGGTGTTCCCCGCACTTCCTCAATGCTGCCCTCCTGCAGGAAGTCCTCCGCCCAGCCGAACTGGTGCTCCTCATAGGAGACCAAATAGGACATTTCCTGAGTCTCCGACTGCTCCCCGGAGAAAGGGACATCAAATGCAAACATTCTGCCATATACCTTATTTATCTCCGGATTCTTTTCCAGTTCCTCGTATATTTTATTTTCAATGGAGCAGGTATTGTCGGCGCTCACCAGGGAAAGATCAGGACTCCAGGGACGCAGCGGCCGCACCGCATGATGCATGAAATCAACAATTCCTGAGAAGCTCATAAACATCAGGATGCTCAGGGCAAAGGACACGGTCATAAGCAGCAGGTTCTTCCGGTTTTCCAGGGCATGATAGATTCCCAGATTCCTGTCCACCTTACCGGCCCTGAAAAAACGCATATTTTTCATCTGTCCGGGCAGCCGGGCATTGCCGCTCACCGCTGTAAGCGGGGATACGGAGGATGCCTTTTTTGCCGGGGAAAGGGAGGCGAGCAGACAGGCGGCCAGGCCAACTGCAGCCCCCGCCGCCAAGGCCGGGATGCTGATGCCAAACAGCGGGATATCTGAAAAATATTCCGGATTCATCACCCGCAGGAAACCGCACAGCATCCAGATCACCAGCACGCCCACGGCAAGCCCCGCCGGAATTGCCTTCCGGCAGTAGCGCATTCCTTCCTTTATGACAAAACGCTTCACCTGTTTTCTGGTTGCCCCCAGGCAACGGAGCATGCCGAAAAAACGGATCCGATCCGTAACACTGGTCTGAAAGCTGCTGGTTATCATCAGCACCGCAGCAGTGAGGACGAAAAGGAAAAGAACCGCGGCCGTTCCGTAAATTCCTACGAAAAAGGGATCATCACTCTGCCCCATCGCCGCCAGAAGATAGGCATTTTCTCCTATCGAATCGGGAGTAATGCCAAGACTCTCCGCAATTTTCAGTTTCTCGGCCTGGATGTTGGTAAAGGGCCGGAATTTGATATAATAGGCACTGCTGTATTCCTCCGGGGAAAACAGTCTGCGCAGCGTTTCCACCGACATCAGGATTCCTGCCTGATCCGCCTTTAATATGGACGCCGTATCCCCGGCGACAGCTGTAATCAGAAGCTGCATAGCATCGCCGTCAGGCCGCTCCAGGGTGATGCTGTCCCCCGGCTCTATTCCAAAGGTCCGGGCCATTGTCCCGGTAATCAGGGCTTCGTTTCCTTTATCCGGCCAGGTTCCCGCCTCCAGCCGGATTCCCAGTTCCTTTGCCAACGCCTCATCAACGCCTAAAATATTGGCGGCCTTGCCAAAAAGCGTGTATCCGGAACGGGAGCCAACGCTTTCCAGATAACCTGAGACGGCAATCTGCGGGCGCAGGGCCACTATCTGCTCCTGTTCCTTTGCCATATCCTTTATCCCAATGTGCCAGCTGCCGTATTGTTTTTTCATTGAGATCTGCTGTGTCTGCAGCTCCATATCCGCCATGCCGAAAATCGTTGCAACCAGCGCCACCGCCAGAAGAATAACGAAAAGGCTCATGCGGTTTTTCCGTTTGTGCTTTTCGGCATACTCCTTTACCAGATCGAGATAACTATTCATATATAGCCTCCCTTCCGGCATTCACTTCCTTCAGGCAGCCGTCCGTCACCTGAAATACCCGGTCCGCATCCGCCGCAATGTTCATGTTATGTGTGATCATAAGCACTGTCTGACGGTATTTGCGGGACAGGCTGTGCAGCAGGGAAATGACCTCACGGCTCGTCCTGGAATCCAGGTTGCCTGTAGGTTCATCCGCCAGAATCAGCGCCGGATGATTCATCAGCGCCCTTCCAATCGCCACTCTCTGCTGCTGTCCCCCGGAAAGCTGGCTGGGCAGGTGCTTCCTTCTTTCCTTCAGCCCCAGATTTCCCATCAGCTCCTCCACGTATGCTATGTCCGGCTTCTGGTAATCCAGAAGCACCGGGAACACCAGGTTCTGTTCTACGGTAAGCTCCGGTATCAGATGGAAGCCCTGGAAAATAAACCCGATGTTCCGCCGCCGGAATACGGTCCTTTCCTTTTCCTTCATGGAAAAAAGATCCCTGCCCTCCACCAGTATTTTGCCTGCGCCCGGTGTATCCAGTCCGCCCACCAGATTTAACAGCGTGCTTTTTCCGGAACCGGATTCTCCCACCACTGCCGCAAATTCTCCTTTTTGCAGCGTGAAGGATACGTTTTTCAGCGCCTCCACCTTCGCATCTCCTGTGCCGTAGGTTTTGCCAAGATTTTCTACTTTTAAGATTTCCATCCTGAACTTCCTTTCTTATGTTTATAGAATTGATGCTTTCCCGGCTGTTCATTCCGGGAAAGCTTTATTTATTTGTTGAAAGTAAGTATAATGGATGCGCCTTACGCCAAGGTGTATGGCAGCTTGCAAATTTGTAAGATTACCGGTTTACTTCTTTGTAAGGAAGAAACACCGTAAACAAAGCGCCCTCTCCCAAGGTACTCTCCACACTTATCGTCCCTTCATGCCCTTCCACAATAGCCTTGGCCAGAGGAAGCCCCAGCCCGGCCCCTTCCCCGTCATTGGAGAAACGGCTCCTGTAGAATCGTTTGAAGATAGCGTACATGTCCTCAGGATGGATACCGTTTCCGTTGTCCTTTACCTGAATCCTTGTTCCGGTTCCCACCGCTTCCCAGGAAATCTCTATTTTCCCGCCTTCTTTTGTATGATCCAGCGCATTTTTCACCAGGTTGGAGACGGCTTCCTGCATCCAGTCCCTGTCGCACACAGTATAGCAGGCCGGGCTGCCCTCCAGAATTATCTCTTTGCCCTCCCTCTGCGCACGTGTTTCAAATTCCGAACGGATATCCTCCATCAGCCCGCGCACCTTCACCTCCTGGCTGCCGAACCGGATCATATCCGCATCCAGCCGGGCGATTTTAAGCAGATTCAACACAAGCGTCTGCATCCGTTCCAGGGCGGCCACGGATTTGGCGGCAAATTTTTTCACCGTTTCCTCTTCTCCGCTCTCCTGCTGAATGATATCCTGATACATAAAAAGAGCGGCCAGAGGCGTTTTCAGCTGATGGGAAATATCGGAAATCGTATCCTTCAGAAATTCCTTTGCCTTCCTCTGGGCTTCCCTGTGGGAATTCAGCGAGGATGCCATTTCATTCACCGCCGTGGAAAGCAACGCGAAATCACCTTCCCCTTCGGCAGCGATCCTCCGGTCAAAATTTCCTTCCGTAAACCGGCGCACATTTTCTTCCATTTCCTTAAGCCTGATATGCTCCCTTTGCAGCAACCAAAATACCAGAAATACCGACAGGCCAATGGCCGTCAGGCAAAAAATGGAGTATACAGCTCCCCATTTACCGCCCAGGGAACGCAGGACAGACATCAGGTAAACCGCCAGCGTCTCTTCATATCCTGCCTGTCGCATCAACAGCCTGCCCTGCGCAGCCATTTCTTCCGATATCTCCCCGGCAAGCAGCTTTGCCGCCCGGGCCGGATCCACACCGGCCTCCAGCAGCGCGCCTGCCGCTTCCGCCTGCTGTTGCAGATACACTTTTTTTATATCCTCCATCTGCCTGAACAGAAGGAAGCCGCCTGTGAATATCAAACATAATATCAAAGCGGCGCTTCCCGCCAAAAACCTGCGTATATCCCTGTCTTTCCCTAAACTTCCCACCATTAAACTCCTTTGCCGCCAGACTTATTCCTTCCACTGATAACCAAGCCCCCGTACCGTGAGCAGATGCTTCGGAGAAGAAGGCTCCTCTTCTATTTTGCTCCGCAGCCTCCTGATGTAAACGGACAGCGTATTATCGTCCACAAACTCCCCGTTTCCGTCCCAAAGCCTGTCAAGGATCCGTTCCCTTGTCAGAATCATGCCCTGATTCTTAAGAAACAGACAAAGCAGCCGGTATTCCTGCGCTGTAAGCTCAAGCGGCTCCTCCTCCAGCCAGGCCCTGTTTCCCACCAGATCCACCCGGATACCGCCGGACTCCAGCACAGGCTCCTGTACCGCGCCCGCCCCTTTTCCTCTTTTTCCGGCTCTTCTTTGCAGCGAATGAATCCGGGAAAGAAGTTCGTTGAGCCGAAACGGCTTGGACACATAATCATCCCCGCCCATATCCAGCCCCCTGACCACATTGAACTCCTCATCCGCAGCCGTCAGAAACAGAATCGGCACCTCCGAGGTCCGCCGGATCCGTTCGCAAATTTCAAATCCGTTCCCGTCCGGCAGCGAAACATCCAGCAAAACCACATCAAACCTTCCGTCCGTGTAAAGCTTTCCAAACTCCTCCACACTCCTTGCTACCTCCACCTCAAACCCGTCCTTCTTCAGGGCGTATTCCAGCCCGTCAATCAGGCTTCCATCATCCTCTACCAGCAAAACCCTGTCCTTATCCATTTCACGGTTCATTCCCTGTTCCCTTCCTTCCATTCTTCCCTTAATTTTCTATCTGTTAAAAAACCGCTCACCTGTATCCCGCTCATTTTCCTCTGCTTATTCCTACATTATAAAGTCCTCCTGCCCAAAAGACAATATTCCTGTCCAATACGTTCAGTGCAGCTTCACAGTTCAGTAACCTTCCCCCCTGTTTTTCACATAAGCAATTGACATCGCCTTTTTGCTGGATTATGATAGGAAAGGACTATTTTAACCAAAAATTCGGAGGTATATATCCGGCCGCATTATAACCGGAGAAAAAAAGATGGAAAACTTAAACATCCCTAAAAATTACGAATCAGCCCTTTCCCTCCACGATACCCAGATCGGCATTAAGACGGTAAAGGACTTCTTTCAGACGCTGCTGGCAGAACGGCTGAACCTGCTGCGTGTATCTGCGCCGCTTTTTGTAGACCCTGCTTCCGGCCTGAACGATAACCTGAACGGGATTGAGCGTCCCGTAGCTTTCGGCATCAAGGAACAGAATGATTACGAAGCCGAGATCGTACAGTCTCTGGCCAAATGGAAACGCTTCGCGCTGAAAAAATACGGCTTCCAGCCCGGCGAAGGCCTCTATACTGATATGAGCGCCATACGCAGGGATGAGGTTACGGACAATATCCACTCTATTTACGTGGATCAGTGGGACTGGGAAAAAATCATAACCAAAGAGGAACGCAGCCTCGACACGCTGAAGGATATCGTGCGCATTGTATATAAGGTACTGCGCAAAACGGAAAAGTTCATGTCCATCCAGTACGATTACATAGAAGAAATCCTTCCCCACGATATTTTCTTTGTTACCACCCAGGAGCTGGAAACCATGTTTCCTGACAATACGCCAAAGGAAAGGGAATACTATATTGCCAAGGCCAAAGGCGCTGTCTGCATCATGCAGATCGGCGATACGCTGGAATCCGGCGAAAGGCATGACGGCCGCGCGCCGGACTACGACGACTGGTCCCTGAATGCGGATATCGTGGTTTATTATCCGGTTCTGGACATTGCGCTGGAGCTGTCCTCCATGGGTATCCGTGTAGATAAAGAGGCCCTGCTTTCCCAGCTGGAAAAAGCAGGCTGCCCGGAACGGGCGCAGCTGCCCTTCCAGAAGGCTATTATTGAAGAAAAGCTGCCCTACACCATCGGCGGCGGCATCGGCCAGTCCCGTATCTGTATGTTCTTCCTGAGAAAAGCCCACATCGGGGAGGTTCAGTGCTCTCTGTGGCCGGAGGAAATAATGGCGGAAGCGGAAAGCCACGGCATCCATCTTCTGTAGGCCGTATTTTTACGATAAGAAAGCCCTGACCGGCACACACTGCCGGCGGGGCTTCTTCAAATTACAATTCCAGGAGGCAGCTAAAAATGGCAGCTGATAAAACCTTTCTCCGTCCGCTCACCGAGGCGGACATTGATACCATCTATTCCCTTACCTCAGATCCCAGGGTGGCAAAATACATGCGTTTTTCAACCCATACCAGCCGGAAGGAGGCCGAGGAGCTTTTTTATGAATATACCAAATCCGGCAATTCAGGCTGGCTTATCTGTCTGACAGAGGACGAATCCCCTGTGGGCATTGCGGCACTGAAGCAGGAGGAAAATGAGCCGGATACACGCTCCATGTCCGTATTCCTTTATCCTGACTGCTGGAATAAGGGCTACAGCACCGAAGTGGTGCGGCACATGAAAAATGCTGCTGCCGCTGAAAAAATCGGGTGTCTGAAGGCTTACGTAGTCCAGGACAACGCAGGCTCCTGCCGGGTTCTGGAAAAAAGCGGCTTTTCCCTGCAGGAAATCCTTCATTTTCCTGATATGGCCTCAGGCCTCTGCATTTATACCCTGCAGCTGTAAACGTGCGCCTCCGGGCGCGCCGCAAAAAACCAGCTCAGCCATTTTTCCACATGGCTGAACTGGTTTTTATTTTCCATTTATTCCTGTATTATTGTCCCCTGTTTCTTACTGCACACGCTTCCCTGTCATTGTCTGGGAAACAATGCTCTCCATCATATCAGGGCTTAGCGCTCCCTGCGCATATCCGAATACATTGCCGTCCTTATCAATCATGAAGGTGGTGGGGAAGGAACGGATGCCGTAGACGGAAAATATTTCGCCGGTGGTATCCATGACTACAGGAAAGCTGTAGCCGCTGTCACTCAGGAATTTTTCCACTTCCTCCTGAGTCCCGTCCTGATTGTAGGGATATTCATCCGACTTTGGATTGGCAATGCCGAGCACTACCAGATCTTCGCTGTTTTCCCCGTATTTTTCATATAACGCCTGGATGTCGGGCATTTCTCCCTTACAGGGAGGGCACCAGGTAGCCCAGAAGTTCAAAAATACCGTTTTCCCTTTATAATCCGAAAGCGTATGGGTTTCACCATACTGATCCACCAGTGTGAAATCAGGCGCAGGCGTCTTTTTCTCCTCAGCCTGTGTGCTCTCCTGAGCGGCTGTGCCTGAAGAATCGCTTTCTGACGATGCCTGTCCGGGCTGCGAAGGGGTATTCGATGCGGTTTCCGGAACGTTCTCCGGCACGGTTTCAGCCGCATTCTCCGTTTCCGTTATCTGGGACTGCTCCGGCGCATCGCCAAGCTGCGCTTTAGAAAGGTAGCTGGTAATGCCGTTCATAAATCCGGTAAGAGTCATTACACCCATCAGGATCAGCAGCGCCGCGCCGACCTTTACTGTATATTTTACCACATTTCTTTTTTTCTTAAAGAAATCAAGCACGGAGCCGGTAAAGATTCCCACTGCCAGGAAAGGAATGACGAAGCCCAGTGTATATACGCCAACCAACAGGAATCCCTTTGCCGAAGAGGAGGAAGAGGAGGCCATCAACAGCACGCTTCCCAGCGTAGGACCTACGCAGGGTGTCCAGGCGAAGCTGAAGGTGAAGCCAAGCAGCAGCGCCACCAGCGGATTCATGGAAAACCGATCCAGCCGGAAGGGCAGGCGGTGCTCTCTCTCAATGGTTTCGGATCGTCCGAACACTCCCAGCTGGTAAAGGCCGAACATAATCATGATAATTCCGCTGATCCGTGCGAACCACACCCGGTTGTTGGTAAAGAAACGCCCCATCGCCGAGAAGCCGAAGCCCAGCAGGAAAAAGGTAAAACTGATACCCAATACGAAAAACAGCGTATTTATCAACACCTTTTTCCGTGGATAATGTACAATTCCATTTTCGTCCACTGTCTTGGTCCCGCCTGCCAGATAGCTGACATACAGAGGAACAAGGGGCAGGACGCAGGGTGAGAAAAAGCTTAAAATACCCTGAATAAACACTGTAATTACCGGAACTCCGGTTTCAACTGAAAAACCCATAATCATCTCCTTAGCTTTCTTTTATATATTTTAATGTAACTGTTCAGTTTTTCTCAGTAACTGCTAACCTCCATCCTGAATCGCCTTTAGCGATGGATTGAATCTCTTTAATACGGTCTTTGCAAAGCGCTTGCCTGCGCAGCTACATGTGCCGGCCTGGCGAACAGTCAGATTTAATTTACCGCTGCGAACAAATCGTTCAGGGCCTCGCTCATGGTAGGATGCGTATAAATATTATCTCTCAGAACCGTGTAGGGAATACCTGCATCCATGGCAAGCTTGAACAGGTTGATTATTTCATAGGATTCCGCGCAGTACAGATGCGCCCCCAGAATCAGTCCTGTTTTTCCGTCAATCACAGCCTTCATCATCCCGGCTGTGGCTTTCAGGACGCGCGCCTTGGGAACCGCCGCCATCTGCAGCCGTGCTATTTTTACTTCATAGCCGGCTTTGCGGGCTTCCGCTTCCGTCATACCCACTCTGGAAAGCGGGGGATCCAGAAATACACTGTAGGGAACCGCACCTCTGTTGGCGGTGGTGCGGCTGCCGTCACCCAATATCTGGGATTTTACGATACGGCTGTCATCCAGGGATATATAGGTAAACTGCAGACCTCCTGCCACATCGCCCATCGCCCAGATATGAGGGACGGACGTCCGCAGGCCTTCATCTGTTTTCACGGCGCCGCGCTGTGTCAGCTCGATACCTGCCCTTTCCGGATGAAGCTCAGCCAGATTGGGGCGTCTGCCTGTGGCTACCAGAATTGCATCCACACTCAGTTCCTCTTCTCCGCCTTCCGTTCTAATGGAAGCTATGGCTTTCCCGTTCTCATCCCTTACTGCAGTTACCGCTGCTTTTCTGAGAATCCGCGTACCCGCTGCCGTCATATGCTCAAGGACAGCTGCCGATACCTCTTCATCTTCCCTGGGAATAAAGGCTTCCCCATCCTGCACGATGGTTACCTGGGAGCCAAAATTGGTATAGTAGGAAGCAAATTCCAGCCCTATATAGCCGCCGCCGATAATAAGCAGTTTCTCCGGAAGCTCCTCCAGTTCCATCATGCCCTCGCTCGTATAGGCATAACGGCTTTCCTTCAGCCCTATAATGGGAGGTACAAAGGGCGTCCCCCCGGTATTAATAAATATTCTCTTTCCGTACAGCTCTTCCGTATTTCCTTCCGGATATGTAACCAGAATTCTGTGGTCATCCAGAAAAGCTGCCGTTCCGGTAAGCACTTCTACCCCGGCCCCAACGGCTTTATTATAATTTTTCTGACGAAGTTCAGCTGTCAGCTGCCTTTTTTCCTCAATTACCTTACGGTAGCGGTCTGCCTTATCCTGAAAGCTTCCGCCCTCCGCCGCTGACATTCTGGCGTTGTTTTCCAGAAATTTACTGGGGATACAGGCCACATTGATGCACGTACCGCCATACATCTTATCGGAGCGCTCTATCAGCGCTGTCTTTTCCCCTTTAGAAGCAAGAGCGCCTGCCAGGGTCTTTCCGCCTTTTCCGAAACCTATAATTATATTGCCATATTCCTTCATTTGATTTCTCCTTGTTTTGTGAAGCAAAAATGAAATTTATCTGCGGGCAGAAGAATTATCCCACTGCTGCTTTCGCCTGTTTTTGCGCCCGTATTTCTATCAGTTTCCGTTCTATCTCGCCTATCGTAATCGTTTTCAGCTTCTCCAGGCACATGTCATTTAAATTCAGGTAGATTTCATCCATCACATCCGCCATGCCCGAAGCAATCATACAGTTCATATCACTGTCCCCGCTGCGCCAGGAAGCTTCCACAAACCGGATATCCAATGCTTCGGCAACCCGGTACAACGTAATATCTTCCGCCTGCTCCACAGACGTATAACCGCCCTCCTTTCCTTCCTTTGTCTGCACCAGGCCCACCTTCTTCAGCTTAGCCATTACTTTTCTTACGCGGGCCGGATTGGTACAGATATTTTCCGCCAGCTCTTCACTGGAAATTGTGCATCCCTTATGCTTCAGAAATACCAGGCCATGCACGGCCACACAAAAATCACTGTTCAATACATTACCCCCTTCTGCGTTATTGCGCCCATATTTTATTTTCATTTGTAACTGTAATTATTTGTTGTACACTTTGTACTGTAACTATATCATTTACAGATATAGTTGTCAATCCCTTTTTTCCTCTTAACATTATTTTTTCCAGTTGGATAAAAATGATATTACCATAACACATACAAAGGCACTTGTCCCCACAGATTCCCTGTGGACAGAACTTATTACTTATGCCGCTTCCTGTTCCTGGAAGGCCGGATCGTTTCTGGCAAAGGATAGAATGTACCGGCGGAACAGCACCGCCGGCAAAGGGAATCATGGCAAAGCCTTCTGCAGCATTTTAACGCAAAAAAATGCGCCCTCTGTCCGGAGGGCGCATACAAACCGCAAAAACGGCCATCAGCTTTATACCGCAGCCACATCCGTTAAGTAACAGATGTCAGGTATTCAGCCATATATACATATATATATTCAAAAATCAGGCAAACATCACAGCATCAGCGCTGTACTCTTCCCGAGGCATCTCCGCCTGCAAGCTTGGAAACCTCATCCACGGTTACCATATTGAAGTCACCTTCGATGCTGTGCTTCAGGCAGCTGGCAGCAACGGCAAACTCAATGATCTGCTGAGGCTCCATATTCTGCAGGCAGCTGTAAATCAGCCCTGCGCCGAAGGAATCCCCGCCGCCTACACGGTCAACGATGTGCATCAGATAATTTTTGCTGAAATAAAAATCCGTTCCGTCATACAGCATGGCAGCCCATTTGTTGTCATTTGCGGAAATGGACGTCCTTAAGGTGATTGCCACCTTCTTAAAGCCAAATCTGTCAGCCAGCTGCTTTGCCACATCCTTGTAGCCCTCGTGATTTACCTGTCCGCTGGTTACATCGGTATTTGCCGCTTTGATGCCGAATACATCTCCCGCATCCTCTTCATTGGCAATGCAGACATCCACATATTTGCAGAGTTCTCCCATAACCTGTCCTGCTTTTTCCTTACTCCACAGTTTATTTCTGTAATTCAGGTCGCAGCTTACGGTGATTCCCTTTTCCTTCGCTTTCTTTACGGCTTCCAGACAGATTTCCGCCACATTGTCGCCCAGCGCGGGAGTAATCCCGGTAAAATGGAACCAGTCTGCGCCTTCAAAAATCTTATCCCAGTCAAAATCCTCTTTTACCGCTTCCGCAATGGAAGATCCGGCACGGTCGTAAATAACCTTGGAAGGACGCTGGCTTGCGCCTTTTTCCAGGAAATAAATACCTACACGGCTGCCGCCTCTTACGATATCTGAGGTATCCACGCCGAATTTTCTCAGGGAATTCACCCCTGCCTGTCCGATTTCATGCTTCGGCAGTTTGGTCACAAATTTGGAATCCAAACCAAAATTCGCCAGAGATACGGAAACGTTCGCTTCCCCTCCGCCATAGGTTGCGCCATAGGTATCCGCCTGTACGAAGCGGTAATAGCCTTCCGGTGCAAGTCTCAGCATGATTTCCCCGAATGTAACTACTTTACTCATAATTTTCCTCACCTTTCCTTTATCCGTTTCTATTATTTCTGTACCAGATGAACCGCAAAACCGCCGACTTCTTCCTTCAGATAAATTGCCTTGAGGCTGCCCTTATCATCATATTTTGCGCTGGACTGATCAAATTCAACACCCTGGTATTCGAGATAATTAACCGCTCTGTTGATAAAGTTGGTCCTGATGCCGATATGTCCCTTAGCGCCCAGCCCGGGTGTCTTCATCACCTCTACTGCAGTTCCTGCAAATACGGAGCTGGCGCCGGTTTTCTTCGTAAATCCGAAAATGGATTCAAAACGTCCTGCTGTTTTGTCGGCAGCATCTTCATCCGTCTCGTTAATTCCCACATGCGCCAGTTCAAAGCCAAGCATCAGCTGTACCGCTTCTCTTGTAAGCGCTTCAATTTTATCAAATTCACCCGCATTGATCAGCTCGCTCTTCACCATCCAGCTTCCGCCGCAGGCAATAATTTTATTAAAACCAAGATATTCATTCAGGTTCTTGGCGCTGATTCCGCCGGTAGGCATAAATTTCATATTTACATAAGGAGCGGACATCGCTTTGATCATGGCCAGGCCGCCTGCCGCCTCTGCCGGGAAAAACTTCACAACATCAAGCCCCAGGGAAATGGCGATTTCAATATCGCTGGGATTCGAACAGCCGGGGGTGACAGGAATTTTATTATCCACACAGTATTTTACCACTTCGGGATTCAGCCCGGGGCTGACAATAAAGGTCGCTCCTGCATCCATGGCTTCATCTACCTGTTTTGTGGTCAGCACGGTTCCTGCGCCCAGCAGCATTTCCGGGAACGCCTTTCTGATGGCGGCAATCGCTCCTGCTGCAGCTTCCGTACGGAAGGTCACCTCCGCACAGGGAAGACCGCCGTTGCAAAGCGCTGCTGCAAGCGGCACCGCATCCTCCACTCTGTCAATTTTCACAACCGGGACAATACCGATTCTGCTGATTTGTTCCAATACTTCGTTCATTCTCTTTCCTCCCCTTTTTAGGTGATAGGTTATTTATTCCTGCGTACAACGGACCGGATGGCTGCGGCGGGCGCAGAAACCAGGATTTGTAGATATAATGTCGTCTACGCTGACATTATATCATGTTTTATCTATTATTTACTATATCATCTTATTTCTTCCGTATCTTGTTGGTTTTTTTCGTAAATATGGTTTTTTTTGAACCATTACGGAAAATACTTATAATCCTTATTATCCTTTGCCATTCTGATACTGCTTTCATGAACGGCTGCTACTTTCAGGGAAATACGCTCATCCGGCCGGAAGAACTTCTGCCGCTGGACAGCGCCCGGAATCCCCGCACCAATCAGGGAAAGCCAGGCTTGCCCGTCTGATTCAGCTGTTGGAAAATGAAGGCCGCATTGCAGACATTTTGGAAGCGGCAAAGAATGCCGCGGTCAGGAACAGATTATATAAAAAGTACGGGCTATAGCAGCGTGTGAAAACGGACTGCTATGCCGCCCGCAGAAAGAGAGGGACTCTTCCATTCATTGGAGGGGTCCCTCTCTCTTTTCCTTACAAAAATAAACAGTGACTGTCCAGCGCTTTCACAGTTACAAAAAATACTATATTACCCCAAATCCGGTTCCGCCAGCAGGGAAATACTGTCTGCGCATTTTCCTTCCGATTCAAAAAGAATGATTTCGTTCTCCCCTTTTTTCAGAAGCGCTCCCGGCAGATACAGCCTTTTCTGCGGGCCTGCCTCCCAGAACCTTCCCAGATGGAAGCCATTTACAAAGACACAGCCCTTTCCCCAGCCGCTGCAGTCCAGGAAGGTATCTCCAGGCGCCTCCACCGTAAAGGCAAACCGGTAAAACGCAGGCATTCCCTCATCATAGCCTCTGGTAAAATCCAGCTTCTCCAGGTTATCCATGGGAAGGCAGTACTGCTGCCAGCCATGCTGGGCGAAACAATCGTTTATCATTACGCAGCCGTCGATTCCCTTCCTCTGCCAGTTTATCATAGGCCCATAATTGACCCTTCCCATGTTTTCCATGAGAATATCCAGCCGGATATCCTGCGATACTGTCGGCTCCACCTCATGGCGTTCCAGAAGCTCCCTGTCCATTGCAGTGAGAATCCTTTTTCCATCGGCAAAGCAAATGGCCCGATCCGCCGCCTGATAAAGCCTGATGCTGTGCAGCTGTCTCTCCGTATGCAGAACCGAGGAATACAGGGTATAACCGTAGCTCTGTCCAAGCCGTTCCATGGACATGGGACTGAGTGTCCCTACAGGCTCCGCCAGGCAGTCCAGCGCATGGAACAAATCTACCTTCTGCGAAACATTGCAGGTGCCATAGGCAGTTCTTTCCCGGAAATTCTTTTCTTCCCCATCTTCTCCGGATAATTTGCTGCCGGTAATACTTTCATCCGTCTCCGGCTCCGCCCCTTTTCCGCGATGCCTGCTGATGATCTCCTGGAAACGTCTGTATTTCTCCGTAATCTGTCCGTCCTCGGTAAGCAGGGCGTCATAATCGTAGGAAGTCACATCCGCCGTCAGGTGATCTCCGTAATTGGATCCGTTCATAAAACCAAAGTTAGTGCCGCCTTCAAACATATAAAAGTTCACATTTCCCAGCTCCAGAAGCTCCTCCAGCTCCTTTGCGGCAATTTCCATATTGCCCTTATGGTGCTTCTCATCGCGCCAGGCATCAAACCAGCCTATCCAGAATTCCGTGCACATACAGGGACCGCCGTCCGTATATTCCTCCAGAATGGAAAAAGCCCTTTTCGTGCCTGAGCCGAAATTCGCGGTGGGAAGCACACCGTCAATCCTGGTATTGGAAAGCATGTTATGCCCCGGCCCGTCGGATGCAAAAAGAGGCACCGTAATTCCCTGTCCGCGCATCATATCCCGCAGGCTTTCCAGATATTTCTTATCATTGCCGAAGGAGCCGTATTCATTTTCCACCTGAAGCATGATGACGGGGCCGCCGTGATCAATCTGGAGCGGCGCCAGCAAAGGCATCAGCCTGTCATAATAGGCTCTCACATGGCAGAGAAATCTTTCATCGCTGGTTCTTAAGGCCATATCCCCCTGCGCCAGCAGCCAGGCGGGCAGGCCTCCGAAGTCCCACTCCGCGCAGATATAGGGCGAAGGGCGCAGAATCACCCACAGCCCCAGCTGCTGTGCCTTCCGGATGAAAGACACTATGTCCAGCATGCCGTGTACCTTTTCCCCATAAAAGTCAAACCTGCCCTTTTCAGGCTCATGCATGTTCCATGGGATGTAGGTTTCCACGGTATTGCAGCCCATCTCCTTGAGCTTCCGCAGCCTGTCCTCCCAGTATTCGGGAAGGACCCTGAAATAATGGATTCCTCCCGAAATAATCTGGAACGGTTTTCCGTTCAGATAAAATTTGTCCCTGATTTCAAAGGTTCCTGTGTTTGTCATCATAATAGATTCCAATTTCAGTCAATGAAGTCTTTCCTCTTGCTTTAAGCACTCTGAACCTCAGAACCTGCGTATGTATCGTGGGGAAACGGCATATTCTCTGATAACCCACTGTGGCAGCTCTGTAAATTTCCTGAAATCCCCCTGCTGCCGGAATCTCCAGGCAAAATTTCTCAATATGCTGTCCAAGCTCTATGGTTTCCTTAATGGTCACCAGATTTATTTCTTTTTCCCCTGTCAGATGAATTTCAATCGCAGGAAGTTCTTCGGAAGCGGCTTCATAAAACTGTCCCCTGTCCTTATTTAGTACCGCGCCGGCATCCCTTCCCTTTCCGGCTGCAGTCGTCTGATTATATCATAATAGCCATCCCAATCATAGTCCTGAAGTTTATCTTTTGAACGGCAGGCGCCGTCAAACCAGACGCAGAACAGTTCACCGTAATTACTGCACAGCTCCGACAGCCGGTTTTTGAAAAACACGTCATATTCCGGTGTGCCGTATGTCTTTTCATGCATATCCCATGGGGAAAGATAAACGCCGAACTTCAGGTCTTCCGCATGACAGGCCTCGGAGACCTCTTTTACGATATCCCCTTTTCCATCCTTCCACGGGCTGTTCCTGACACTGAATTCCGTATATTCACTGGGCCAGAGGCAAAAGCCTTCATGATGCTTACAGGTCAGCAGCAGGCCTTTCATGCCTGCTACCTTAAATGTCCTGACCCACTGATACAGATCGAATTCCGGATGTGAACAGTAACGCGCCTGCATATCATAATAGTATTGCAAAAGGAAATACTTGTTTTCTTCCTAATCCTTTGCTATTATTATTTTGCGAAACGAAATTTAGCGGATAAATTCATGGCGGTGTTTCAGCCGCTTTTCTGAATGAATCTTTGGGAACTCTCCCATATATTCCAATGTTCAAATAATAATCGTCCGGTATAAAAACTATCGGCAAAGTTGTTTTTTTCTAAATACTAATTGATTTTTGTCGTTAAAAAATTTATAATTACAGGAGATAATTATGGGTAAAAAAGATATTACCCTGAATGCTTTTCTGGGAGATGTGCATATTTTTGCAGATCTTCTGAATGGATGCTGCTTTCAGGGAAAAACAGTCATCCTTCCGGAAGAGCTTCTGCCGTTGGACAGTGCCCAGTATACCAGCACCAATCAGGGAAAACCCGGAAAAAAATACAGAGATTTGAAAAAGCTGTGGTATCAGGAAGAACCAGTTGCCATATTTGCGGTAGAGAATCAGGAATGCAGAGACTATCGGATGCCTGTCCGTTGTATGCGCTATGACGCGGATGAATACGAACGTCAGATTAAGGCTTTTGAAGCGGAACAAAAATCCGTCAGTATAATTTTCAGGCCCGGGAAAGCCATATCGCTGCTGCCCGTGCTGACCATTGTTTTATATTATGGGCAGGAGGAATGGACGGTTCCCCGCAGACTGTCCGAAATGATTGCTTTTCGTTCAAAAACGGCGCGCTTCAGAGAACAGATTCCGGACTATCCTCTGCGCCTAATCTCTGTAAGGAAAGATATGGATATTGAATTGTTTCATACTGAGCTGAGAGAGGTTATGGGAATTCTACAGCGTGTGGATGACAAACGGGCCATGCAGATTTTTTTTGAAAATAACAGAGCCGCTTTTTCAAGGCTGACGGAACAGGCCTTTGAGGTAATTGTCAACTGTACCAATTCACCAAAACTGAGAAAATATATGCTGGAAAATAAGGAAGGAGAATGTGTTGATATGTGCAGAGCTTTTGAAGAATGGATGGAAGACTGCAGGACGGAAGGTATAAAAGAAGGCGAAAACAGATTTGCCCGGCTGATACAGCTGCTGGAAAGGGATAACCGTTATTCAGATATTTCCAAAGCTGCGGACAATCCTGCCATCAGAAACAGACTGTACAGAAAGTACGGACTGTAAAGGTTTTGAAAAAAGTACCAATATATAATAGATCCCATATACGTCATGGATAAATAAATATAGCCGATTATGCTTCAGAAACATACTCACCGGCTGACCGTTTTTTCGTGAACATACTGAGGGATTCTTCCGTTCTTATTGGAGGAATCCCTTTGTTATTTTCTCAAATATCAGTTCATTTTTCTCTTATTATTTCATTCTTATAAAAACCATCGCCCACACGAAAAGCCATGGCACAGTAAACTTTACAAATCTCCCCTTATTAGTCAAAAAAATAATCATATTGCAGACTATTCAAACCTTCATATGAAGCTATATCTGACTGAAATCCCACAGCATCTTGCGCTTCTTTATCCGGAGTTGCCAGATATATTCCTTCCACATCTCCGTCTGTAAGTACGGTAAATTCCAGTTCACGCTGTACCTGGGGCCGTTCCTTCCCCCGGTTCCAATAATCATCACTGCATCCGCACAGATTGATCAGGCTGATGCTCTTTGCTCTTTCGCTCTGACGAATAATTGTCCAGATTCTGCCGGCTGCCTACCGGAAATTTTACCGAGCCCCTCCTTACAGATGCACTTCATGGATCCATCTGTGCATTACTTTCCCCTGACAAACCAGCCCGTATTTCCGAGTCCCAGCAAATAGCGGAAAATGCCCGTAAATACATCCTGTCCCATTATCAGGAGCAGATAAGTCTTTCACAGATAGCAGAAGAAATCGGCGTCAACAGCTGCTATCTGAGTGATATCTTCCATAAATATATGGGGGAGCCCTGTTCCCGCTATCTGCTTCGCATTCGAATGGAACAGGCGGCCCGGCTTCTGAAAGAAAATCCAGGAGAAAAGATATACAAAATTGCTGAACACACCGGTTTCGTCAGTTACCTTTGCCGTTTTGAAAGAACACTATTCATCATCCTTCTCAAAATACTTATCCCTCCACTTCCGGCCAATCTGCTGCAGCCGGATTGCTGTCTGCGCCAGTTCGTCATACTGGCGTTTTGCCTGCAGGAGCTGTTTTTCGTAGCCTTCCCTGCATTTGGCCAGCTTTTCCTCGTATTCTCCCCGCAGGCGGTTTACCTTTCCTTCGTATTCCTTCCGGCACTGGATCAGGCGTTCTTCCCGTTCCTGCTGAAGTTCTCCCATTTTTGCCAAGGCCACTGCCTGTATTTCTTCTTTCTGAAGCTCCCAGCCTTCCTTTTCCTCCTGCCAGGCCGCCTGAAGGCTGTTCAGCCTCCGGCCGTGCTCTTCCTCTCCCACCTGCCGTCTTTCTTCAAAAATAAGCCCGCTCTTCCATTCAAAAACCCGGACCTCTCCGCTGATTTTGTCCACACAGGTAATTACCGTCCCCGCATCCGTTGCCGTCACATGAAACCCCAGCGCATTTTTTCCCACAAGATCATTCTTCCCTGCCAGATCGTTTCTCCTGCCCTTCTGCTCCTGGTTCTCATCCTGTCCACCGCCCTTTCTGGCGCCGTCCCCGACAGGGCTTTCCTTTTCAAAGACCACTCCCCGGCAGTTCTCCTGATACGGCATGCATACGTAAAGTCCATACCCCTTTTCCCTTCCGGAAAAGGCCTGGTAGAACAGATACAAATCCCCGTCCCTGACTACCAGATGCAGATTGCAGAATCCGTACCCAAGCGGTCCGTCCGTAAGAATGATCCGCGCAGGGCCGTTTCCCAGCGTATCCAGTATAATCGTATGCTCCAGGTTTTCATACACATAACACACCGTATCCCGAAAAACCCGCGCCTCAAAATGCGCCAGATAATCTCTCTTTACCTCTATTGGCAGCATCCCCCTTGCAAAGGGCAGCAGGCAGTATAATACGGAGTTGCCCTGGGCATACAGCGCCACTCTCTGTCCATCCGACATTTCAAAAATCTGGTAAGCCATGGTGTTTCCTCCTTTATATCCACTTCGCGTTCACTGGCTTTACAATAAATATATTTCCAACACTGAACAAAAAGAAGCGGGATGCATAGGATATAGTAAGTATTTTTATAAGGAGCATTCCATATGCCTAACTGCAAATCCAAAAACTGCAAATGCTGCTCAAAAAGATATGTCAGCTGCGGTATTGACAAAAAAGGCAACTGCCTGGATGTCTGCACGGATCCTATCTGCGGTGACCCGGACTGCCTTACGGTCCTGACCCCGGTTGTATATGATGAGCTTGGTATCAACCTCTGCCGGAATATCCCGCTGGAGCCGCCCTCCACAAATGTAGAAAGCATTTCCGTACAGGTTATGGATATCACATTTGAAACCTGCGGCGACGCAGCCGTATCCGCTGTCCCGATCAGCGGAAGGCCCAACTGCTATCTTGTGACGCTGACTAATCTGCAGGTTGTTTTTTTCGTAACTTTTTACGACTGTGCAAAACGGGTACTCTGTACACAGACCGTATGCGCAAACTACCTACCCTATGACGAGTCCTCCGCAGACTACGAATACATGGATGAAGATACCAATCCCTCCTCTGTGGAACTGGAAATTTATGCACCTTACGGCGTAGCCCATGCCGATACGGCCGATCTCCCGGCTATTGTCCACGTTATCGGCTTCGGAGCCTGCAATACCTCGCTGACCCAGGGACTGAACCTGATTGCAATCCCCAAGGTCCTTAACTATGATACAGAAGATGATATTGCCACAATCGGACTGAGCGTTATCCTGAAATCCGTTTATTTCTCCCAGTATAAGCTTCCCCACAATGGAAAAGCGGTGGTCCCCAAGGCCTGTACCCGTCCTACGGATGATACTATCTGCCTTGATTTTGTATGCGGCGACCTTCTTGACCTGGCCATCAAACCGCTGGAGCTGGGCCCACCCAAATACGAAGAGACTCTTAAGGATTCCTGCGATGTCCCCTGTGACGTTCCCTGCGACCCCTGCTGCGCCGCCACACCAGGTTCCAAGGGCTGCAAGCAGACGCCGACGGCGGAAAACGACTGACCTTCCGGCAGCAGAAGGGTGCTGCTAAACCAGCACCTTTCAAGCTGCGGTTCAGCCATACAAAATGATTGCCAGGCTGCCTTCAGCGCTCCGTTTTCGATGGCCAATCCGTCCATTCCTTTCCACATGGCAAAACTGCCGCCTTATTTTACTTTTTTGTCGCCCGAAACGATAAAGTATGATAAAATCAGTAGAAAAGACATAACTGTTATATATAAAACAAACAGTTATTAAACCTGCCCATTTGCCGCCGGGCTCAGGCGGATACCAGTGCTCTCCCCAGCAAAAGAAAGGACATGCCATGACTATCAATGATAAAATCCCGTATCTGTCAACCCCGCTCCCGGAAGATATTCTGCGTTTTAGCAGGGCCGGATATTTTACAAAGGCGCTTTCCCTCATCGAAGGCTATCTGGCTGAAGATATTCCGGAAGCCCTCCGGGGACGTCTGGAGCTGGAAAAAATCAGGCTTATCCACCTTCCCGCGGATTTTCCCTACACCTATCCACAGGCAATGGCGCTCATCCATGAAACCATTCCTGATTTTACCGACGAAGAATTTGCCGTCCTGGAGGATGCCGGACGGATTGACTGTATTTTTGTGGAGGGGGAGAAAAAATATTTTTCCCGTTTCTTTGAAACGCTCACCGCCACCCACCCGGACATCGCAGCACGCTCCAATCCCTCGCTTACCCTGGAAGCCGCCCGCAAAGCGCAGTTCCGACGGGAAACCATGAAAAAGATCATGGAAGACGGCGGACTGCAGTATCACATCCATCTCCGGGCCGGACTGCAGGTCAAAGACGAATTCTTTGCCCCCGGAAAGGAAATGCTTGTCCACCTTCCCTTCCCCAAGGAAAGCAGCCCTACCTCCCACATCCGCATTCTCCGGACAAGCCATAATCCTACCGCGCTCGCGCCCGTGGATGCGCCGTCCCGGACCATCGCCTTCCGGACCACGCTTACGGAAAACGCCGCCTTCTGGGTGGAATATGAATATGACAGTACGATACGTTATCAGAAGCCCGATCCCGACGGGGTATCCCCCCTGCAGCCGGACTTTGATACGGACGAAGTGCTTCCCCACATCCGCTTCACGCCCTTTTTACGTTCTCTTGCAGAGGAAATCACCGGCAGTGAAACCAATCCTCTTTGCAAGGCGGAAAAAATATATGACTACATCACCACCCACGTGAAATATTCCTTTATGAAAGAATATTTTCTGCTGGATGATATCCCGGAATACTGCGCCATCAACCGGAAAGGGGACTGCGGTGTCCAGGCGCTGCTTTTCATCACCCTCTGCCGTATCGCAGGCATCCCTGCGCGCTGGCAGTCCGGGCTGTCCGCCACGCCGGAATCCATTGGCCCCCACGACTGGGCACAGTTCTATATCGCCCCTTACGGCTGGCTGCACGCCGACCTCTCCTTTGGCGGAAGCGCCTTCCGCGCCGGGGATGAGGAACGCAGGAAATTCTATTTCTGCAATCTGGATCCCTTCCGCATGGTTGCCAATACGGAGTTTCAGGCGCCGCTGCTTCCCGAAAAGAAAGGGCTGCGGGCAGATCCCTATGATAACCAGGTAGGGGAATGTGAGATTGAAGGCGTGGGGCTTTATACCACACAGTTTGAATATTTCCACCAGATGATCGATATCCATCCGGTTCCCTGCGATTTCCCGGAGGAGTAAAGACATGACGGAGGCTGCCCCTGGAAGCCATTTTTAAGCCGGATGCCATTCGGAAGACATCCCGGAAGCCGTTTTTAAGCCGGAAGCTATGAAGCCGGGCTTATTCTTCCGGCCTAAAAACGCTGCCGGCATCAAGGTGCCTGCGGCAATCAAATCCCCCGGCAAGCAGCGGGGGATTTGACCCTCGCGGCAGTCGCCAAATATCCATGCAAGCATGGCTACTTGGCTCGTTGCTCGCGGGAATAAAAAAAGACCGTATTGTACCGGCGCATCCACCGTCCCAGAGACGGCGGCGCGCCGGTACAATACGGTCTTTTTTCATTCCAAGTTTACAGCCGGTGTTTCCTCAGTCCAGATGAAACACTGTCTGTAAGTCAATGCTCACCGGGCTGTTGTCAGGGTTTGTTTCCATGATATCAGCCATATAATCCCACCATTTTCTGTTGATGGCGGTATCTGCGCCTTTGGCCCAAAGCTCCTCGTCCTCTATCTCTATGTAACCAAACAGCGTCAGCGTTTCCTTATCCAGGAATATTGTATAGTTCTTTCCGCCATGCTCATGAATCATGTCCTTCATTTCCGGCCAGAGCAGGTTATGCCTTCTTTCATACTCCGCTTCCTGTCCTTCATACAGCTTCATTTTAAATCCTTTTACCATTTTTATGCCTCCTGCATATCGCAGGCCTGCCTGCGATACTGCCTTAATAAGTAGTTTAAAGGGAACTTGCCTGCAAAATATTACTTCTGGATTTTTTCCACACGGAACCTGCACGTTCTTTTTTCCGCGGCCGGATCTGCCGGCACATCCCAGCTGATGCAGTACACGTTTTCCTCCAGGCCCTTGTGGTTCATGTGCTTTTTCTGCTCCCAGCGGATGCTGCCTTCCAGCTCCTCCACCGTGATCAGGCATGCATATTTTTCACCTTCGATCCGTATGGTATTGCCTTTTGCAACGGGAACAAACTGCGTTACAAGGTTCTCACTCATGGGAACCGGCTCCGAAGACTCCGGCGCTCCCCCGGGCAGCTTTGCCGCCGTGAGGCAGTCCTCCACGCAAAGTGTTTCCATCGCACAGTCATAACGGAGCGTACGCGTAAGCTCCTTCACCTTATCATTTCCATAAGCGCCCGCAAAGGAAATGATGGTTTCTCCCCTGCCGTCCGCTTCAAAGCGGCTGCAGGAATATTCCCCGCCTTCCTTCTGTCCTTCGCCGTCAATCACCGGAACGCTGTGTCCAAAGGAATTATTGCAGAGGATCCGGTACCTGCCCTCATGAAAATATTCCTTTGTATACTCTCCCGCGCCCAGATCCGTCAGCAACATTTCATCTCCCACAAGATAGAAAAAGCTTCCCACGTCATTGTGGTTGTGAGGCTCTCCGTTATTGCCGCCCTTGGCCGCCATACCGCCGCCGGAAGCGCCTTTGCAGATACTCCACTGGGCATCGGCAAGCACGTCGCAGCCGCGCTCCTCCCCGTTTTTCTCCGCCTGGGGAAGGGTGCCTTTTTCCGCCCGCTCCAGATACTGCTGTGTCCAGATCACATCCCTTAAGTTGGCCATAAAACGGTAGCAGCTGTCCCCGTCAAAGCCGCCCGCACAGGACACGGGAGGAATCTCCATCCCGGCATAACGCATGGCAAGGAAGCATGTCAGTCCCATCTTATATTTGTCCCTGCTGTCGCCGTCGGAAAAGCTGAGCGTCCTGCCTGATGGGAAAAAGCATTTCTGCTGGAAGAGGGCGATCTGCCTGCATTTTTCCTGATCCATCAGATCTGTCTTTCCTTCCGTATACCGGTAAAGCATATCGGCAAAACCGGTATAGTAGGTCATACCATATACGAAATAGCTCAATCCCTCCATACATGCGCCGTCATCGGAAAAACCGCCGATATAGGAACGAAGGGAACGCTCCAGACGCTCCAGCAGCGGCTGCGGGCGCTCCCGGTCCCCCCTCCACACGGGATCCGGACTGCAGCCGTTCCGGCTCCTCCTGCATCAGGGAGAGCGCCGCGCAGCCGATGCTGCCGCAGCATACCGCATTCCAGTTATTGTCGCCGCCTTCCCAGAAATTATAGGGCGGCCGGGAATTCATAAAAGGCTCCAGGATACGGCGGAAAACATTGTCCCGTACCTTTTTCCGCAGGCTTTCCGGCAGCCGGTCTCCCACCAGGCTGATGATCTCAGCCAGAGCCTGAGCTGTTTCGGAGGCGAACAAATCCACGCGGATACGCCAGTCCGGATCACTGTCCCTCTCCACATGGGCGGGCAGCGCCCAGCATTCCTCTTCACAGATCCCATCCAGAACCTCTTCCAGCTTATGCAGGTATTCCGGCTTTCCTTCCAATATGGAAAGGCAACCGAACACCGCCAGCATCTTGCGTCTGGTAAAATACACTTCTTCATAAATCAGCCGGTTCCCTGTCTTCTCATAAAGGGCAAACAGCTCCTCTCCGGCCACCGGCATGGGCTGATCCATCATCTCAGCCGCATGCGCTCTCATACATTCACAATAGGCCTTCAGATAGGCCTTTATCTCTTCTGTCCGCACCTGTTTCTGCTCCGTCATTTCTGCTCCCATCTGCGCACCGCAGCGCGCATATAACTAAAACCGCCCGCCAGTCAGGCCTCCGCAAGGTTGCATCCGGCAGCCGGCGTTTTTTCCGACAGCCGGACGGCTTTCATTCAGCATCCGAAGGTTCTTTTTCCGGCTTTCCCTCTGTATCAGGCGCGCGTCAGTTGCCTGCGGCCTCTTTGCCGTACACCTCGATCTGTGTCAAGGCCGGGAAGGGAGACGGATCATCCGCTTTGATTAAGTCGCCCATTTCCAGCCAGGTAATGGTTTTCTTTTCAAAAGTAAAGGTATGGGGAAGCACCGATTTTTCCATGGGAAGCTGCATTTCGCTTCCGTCTGAAAATGTGATTTTCCCGTCCACCCACCAGTTGTCGTGGGGGAAATCTGCCCTGGTATACAAAACAATGGTATCCACCTCAACCGGACGGCCGAAATCCAGACGGATCCTGGCGTCATCCTGGCGGTTAATTCCCCAAGAGGCATAGGGCCACGCCCCATGGGAACGGTTTTCCGTCACGCCGTCAATGGCATTCATCGCCGCAAAAACGGACTCTCCCCTTGTTTCCACATTGGCAGAAGCCCTGGGATAGCAGACCTCGTTGCCATGCTGGTCATTTACATTCAGCGCCAGATTGCGGTAGGCGCCGATTTCATAAGCCCTGGCCTTTTTCACACACAGAAGGTGCCTGTCCCCGGAAAACACCTTGGGGGAATAGCAGATTCTTTTTTCACCGAAGGGGATGGTATATTCATAAGTATCCGTCAGGTAAACCAGGGATTTTCCCAGCGCATCATCCACCTGAAGCCAGAGGAAGCAGTTTTTCTCCGTGGTCTCCACCAGGATTTTATCCCCCTCCTCATATGCACTCAGCACGGCCAGGCTGGTTTCCTCTTCCCCGCTGCTCATGCATTTTACCTGCCGGTCTTTATCGATCACTTTTAATGTCAGCAAGATTTTTCCCTCCTAAATCAAGAAAAACGGCAGAAGCCGCAACGATCCGGATAACCGGACTGTTGCGGATATCCGGCCATTTCAAAATCGCTGCGCGATAGGCCGGATGCTTGCTGCCGCCATGTTTTCATACGATACGCGTAACTGTCCCGCAGCTTACCCTGATGCTTGCTGTGTCTTCTTGCCGGGACAGTCTGCCGGGGCTATAGGGTGCTTACTGGGGCTGTTTTCCGATGTAAGCCAGGATACCGCCGTCTACGTAAAGTACATGTCCGTTTACGAAGTTGGAAGCATCGGATGCCAGGAATACAGCAGGTCCCTGCAGATCTGCGGTGTCTCCCCAACGTGCGGCAGGAGTCTTTGCAATAATGAACTGATCGAAGGGATGTCTGCTTCCATCAGGCTGGATTTCACGCAGGGGCGCAGTCTGGGGTGTGGCAATATAGCCGGGCCCGATGCCGTTGCACTGAATGTTGTATTCGCCATATTCGGATGCAATATTTCTGGTGAGCATCTTCAGACCGCCCTTGGCAGCCGCATAAGCGGAAACAGTTTCACGGCCCAGCTCACTCATCATGGAGCAGATGTTGATAATCTTGCCGTGGCCCTTCTTAATCATGCCGGGAATTACGGCCTTGGATACGATGAAAGGAGCATTTAAGTCCACGTCGATTACCTGACGGAACTGATCAGCGGACATCTCCAGCATGGGGATACGTTTGATGATACCTGCATTGTTTACCAGGATATCGATTACGCCCACTTCTTCTTCAATCTTCTTAACCATTTCCGTTACCGCTTCTTCATTGGTAACATCGCACACATAGCCGTGTGCTTCGATTCCCTCTTCCTTGTAAGCGGCCACTCCCTTGTCCACCAGCTCCTGCTTGATATCGTTGAAAACGATGGTCGCGCCGGCCTGGGCATAAGCGGTTGCAATCGCAAAACCGATGCCGTAGGATGCGCCTGTAACGAGAGCTACCTTGCCTTCCAGTGAAAAATCATTCAAAATTCCCATTTTTGTTTCCTCCTTATATGAAATAAAATTACATCAGTTCCGTCATTTTAACGCCGTCCATGTCGTCGAAATCCTGATTTTCCCCGACCATGCCCCAGATAAAGGTATAAGCTCTGGAGCCGCTGCCGGAATGGATGGACCAGCTGGGTGAAATCACCGCTTCTTCATTTCTTACCACAATATGTCTTGTTTCTGTGGGCTCTCCCATGTAATGCATCACGAAAGCATCCTCGGGAAGATCAAAATAGAGGTAAACCTCCATCCTTCTGTCATGGGTATGGCAGGGCATGGTATTCCATACGCTGCCCGGCTTCAGGGAGGTCATTCCCATTACCAGCTGACAGCTTTCCACCTGGCCGGGAAGAATGTATTTGCAGATAACTCTGTGATTGGATTCCTCCAGGCTGCCCAGTTCCACCTTATTTTCATCCTTAATGATGACCACGCCGTCTTCCGGTGTGCCTTCCCGCTTAATCAGCACGGTGGGGTAGGTTGTATGCGCGGGAGCGCTGTTTAAATAAAATTTTGCAGGATTTCCTGCATCTACGCTTTCAAAGCTGATGTCCCTGGAACCCATGCCTATGTACATGCCTTCTCTGGAAGCCACTTCATAAACTCTGCCGTCAACGGTAATTCTTCCTGCGCCGCCGATATTGATAACGCCCAGCTCTCTTCTCTGCAGGAAATATTCCGCACGAAGCTCGTCTCCTGCCGTAAGCTCCAGCTTCTTTGCAACCGGAGTTGCCGTTCCCGTAATAATACGGTCAATGTGGCTGTATACCAGCTTGATTTCATCTGCCGGGAAAAGCCCCTGAATCAGGAACTCCTCACGCAGTCTTTCTGTTGTGTAATGCTTTACGTCTCTGGGTGATGATGCCGTTCTTAATTCCATTTCTGCTCCCTTCCGCCCGCTTCATCGGGCATGCGGCTGCGCCGCCTGCAGGCAAAAGGCCGTATGCCGCCATTACCGCTTGCACCTTCAGCCATTTTTGCCCTGTTCCGTCATTTCCAACTGCCTTAACTGCATTTATCATATCATGCTTTATATTCCGGTTCTTGTGTTATTTTCTTTAAAATCTTGCTTATTCTGAACTTATGTCGTATACTGTACAAAAAGGATATTTTTCCTGTAACTATATGCCGCAGATTTACCATAGCGCCGACTGTTTTTCAGGAAAAACAAGGGTTCTTTTACTAAATCAGAGAAAGGATAAAGCGAACACATTATGAAAGAATACAGCTCCTGCAAATCAGCCATTCAGTCCTGCATAGAGAACAAAAGTTTTGCGGTAGCCCACCTGTATAATGATGAGAGACCTATGGATATGCATATCCATGACTGCTATGAGATCTATTATTCCATCTCAGGAGGCAAGCAGTTTCTCATTGACAACCGCTTCTACGATATTCAGCCTGGGGATATTTTTTTTATTAACCAATATGAAAGCCATTACCTGTCCCAGATTGATCAGGCTGTCCATGAACGGATTGTCCTGTCGATTTATCCTGATTTCGTTAAAAGCATTTCCTCCCAGGCAACGGATCTGAATACCTGCTTCCACTACCGCGGCAGCGAGGTTTCCCACAAGCTCCATCTTTCTGAAGAGGAGCAGAACCGTTTCCGTTATTTTATACATAAGCTTACAGGCTTTTCCGGCTTTGGCTCCGATCTGGAGGAAAGGGCCGTTTTTACAGAGCTCATGGTGTTCCTGAACCGTATTTTCTACAGCAAAAGCAAATCCGGTGAGCTGCCGCTTGATGCAGCGGCATACCATACACAGGTGGACGACATTCTTACCTTTATCAACCAGAACATTGATTCCCAGCTGAGCATAGACGATCTGTCCTCCCATTTTTACCTGAGCAGCTCCTATCTGTGCCGTATTTTCAAAGCTGCCACAGGCACTACCATCAACAAATATATTACCGCCAAACGTATTACGGTGGCCAAATCCCTGCTCAGCACTGGTTATTCCGTCACGGAAACGTGCGAGAGGTGCGGCTTTAACGATTACAGCAATTTTCTTAAGGCCTTTACGAAGGCTGTGGGGATTTCACCCAAAAAGTATGCTCAGTGTTCGGCCAGCTGATGGGCTTATTGGGTGTTCTGCATGCGGTAGTAGGTGCCTTTTTGAGCCATCAGCTGGTCGTGGGTGCCGCGTTCTATTATTTCACCTTCCTGAATTACGAGTATTAAGTCGGCATTGCGGATGGTGGAGAGGCGGTGGGCTATGGCTATGATGGTGCGTTTGCCTGTGATGCGGTTGATGGCTTTCTGGATCTGGCGTTCGGTTTCCACGTCTACTGAGGCAGTCGCTTCATCGAGGATGATAATGGGGGACTGGCGCAGGATAGCTCTTGCTATGGCCACGCGTTGTTTTTGTCCGCCGGAGAGGCGCAGACCTCTTTCTCCTACTTTTGTTTCATAACGGTCGGGCATGTGCATGATGTCTTCATGGATGTTGGCGGTTTTTGCGGCTTCTTCGATCTCCTCCCGGGTGGCGTCCGGTTTTGCATAGCCGATATTATCGGCGATGGTGCCGTTGAATAGGAACGTGTCCTGGAGCACGGGGGAAATGTTGCGGCGGAGGCTTTGGAGAGTGACGTTTTTAATATCCTTGCCGTCTATGAGAATCCGGCCTCCCACCGGATCGTAAAACCGGGACAAAAGCTGTGTCATGGTTGTTTTTCCCACGCCGGTGGGGCCGACCAATGCCACCATCATGCCGGGTTCGCAGGAAAAAGATACTTTTTTGAGCACCGGTATTTTATTGGCATAGTGAAAGCTCACATCTTCGAAGGTAATGCTTCCCTGGGCCTTTCCCAGATCCTCTGCCTCCGGTGCATCCTGAATGGCTGAGGGCGTATCCAGAATCAGGGTGACACGTTCCGCTCCGGCCAGCGACTGCTGCAGATTTTCCAGCAGATTGGCAAGTCCGGAAACCGGCGCGTAAAACAGGGAGAGATACAGCATGAAGGCAACGATGTCTTCCACGGAAAGCTGCCCCCGGTACGCCAGCACGCCTCCGAAAAATACCACGAGCACAGTACCTACAGAGGACAGGAATTCCACGCTGGGGTGGAATACGGCGCTGGCGCGCAGCGCGCGGAGCATGGCGCGTACCTGTTCAAAGTTTTTCTTTTTTACCTGTTCGTCTTCAAATTCTTCCTGGCCGAAGGACTGGATCTCATGCAGGCCGGAAAGGTTATCCTGGAGCTTGGCATTCAGTTCACCCATGCATTTCTGGGAAGCCTTGAAGAAAGGGCGCACTTTCTTAGCAAAAATTACGCCGGAAAAGAGAATCAGCGGAATCGGGCAGCAGGTAATCAGCGCCAGCTTCCAGTTTATCATAAGAAGAATGATGAGGACGCCCGCAAAGGTCACCAGGTTGGTGATCATTTCGGGTATCATATGTGCATAAAGCAGTTCAAAATCCCTGGTGTCATTTACTACCCTGCTCATCAGATCTCCGGTCTGCTTATCATGGAAGAAGCCCAGATCCAGATGCTGCAGCTTGTCATACATCCTGCTGCGCAGATCCCCTACCAGGTACCAGGCAGCTTTATGCGCCAGATAATTGCTTAAAAACCGGAAAGCTATCCGCAGCAGATAGAGTCCCAGCAAAATCAGCGTCAGCTTCGTAATTATGGAGAAGGACGTATTTTCCAGCCCCTTTTCCACTACGCCGGTCATGGTTGACAGTACCTTGGGCGCCGCCAGATTCACCGCGGTCAGACAGAGCGTGGACACAATAGCCAAAATATAGAGTCCCTTGTATCTCGCCGCTTCCTTTGTCAGCTTCCATAGCATTTTCATTGATATTTTTCCCCCTTTATCTGTTATGCCTGTTTTGTTTTGATTTATCTAAAGGATTTCAGATTACTATTAAGTATAACGCCATTCTGCATTGGTGAAAAGAAGAAATCAGATTTCTTTTTCGTTTTTTTCCTGTTATGCGTTTTTTTCCGGACACTGCTCTTGACGGCTGTTACGCCGGCGGATCGGTATTCCGGCAGAAACAGGCGGGAATACTTACTTATACCAGCCCGGTTTGGGGTGAAAAGATGGGAAAAGGAGAGTTTTATGAATGAAAAGAAATATGAATTTGATGCGGTAATTAAAAAGGTCCCTGACATAGACGGCGCTTATGTGGAATTTCCCTTTGATGTGCGGCAGGAATTTGGAAGGGGGCGTGTCAAGGTTCATGCCCTTTTTGACGGGGCGGCCTATGATGGCAGTCTGGTGCGCATGCAGACGCCGGGACATATTATTGGACTAAGGAAGGATATCCGGAGCCTGATTGGAAAACAGCCGGGAGATACGGTACATGTTGTGATTACGGAAAGGGAATGAAAGGGATAATTTTGTTATCTCTCCCATTTTATCCGTTATGTGACATCGTCACGGAAGTTTACGCATATAACAGTTAAAATAAGACCATGAAGTAAAAACACCCGTAACTGTTGGGGTTCGGAACAGTTATGGGCACATTAACAATTATAAGCGTAAAAGGAGTGAATGATATGTCAGTAACAAACATCACATCAGACAATTTTCATAAAGAGGTACTTGAGTCCGAAAAGCCCGTGCTGTTGGATTTCTGGGCGCCCTGGTGCGGCCCCTGCCGCATGTTTTCGCCCACGGTGGATTCTGTGGCCGAGGAGCGTGAGGATATCAAGGTCGGGAAAATCAATATTGATGAAAACATCGAGCTGGCAAACCAATTCGGTGTGGCCAGCATCCCCACTCTTGTCCTCGTGCAGAATGGAAGGAAAAAAGCGGCCAGCGTAGGCCTTCGTTCCAAAAAGGATGTTTTAAAAATGCTGGATGCCTGAGAGGCTGCTCTTGTAGGCTCCCGCTCGGAGGTCATCCAGTCATGATGTGCTTTCCCGATAAATCAAAGCCTTGCTTTGCAGCCGGTAAAAGGCTGGAAAGCAAGGTCTTTTTATCTTTGAAGCAACACGCCTGAAGGCTTTTTATTTTCCCCACTTGCCTTCCAGCGCCTGAAATTCCTCTTCCGTCAGGTTAAGCACGCTGCCGTGTCTCTTTTTGCTCTTTCCCAAATCGTATTCCGATTCCTCCGGGATTCTGAATTCGCCGCTTCCGAAATCCGGGCTGAACAGGGGAAGATAGCCTTTTCCCTCCGCAAAACGATCCACAAGGACACACCATTCCTCTCTGTCGTTAAACCGGAAGGATGCGGGCCCTTCTACCCCGGCCAGCGCGTTCAGCACCGGCGCATACACCTCCGTAAAGCTGTCCTTATCCAGGCTTCTGCTTTTTTCCAGGCGGATATTTTTCTCGGTTTCATCTTTTGAGAATCTGTAATAATAATCCCCGGCTTTTAATATCGTGGTGTCAATGATATGGTTTTCACCCTCCTGATATTTGACAGGCTCCGTAAAGGCATGGAAGTCCGTCGTATAGGAAGCGTAAATGCGCTGCTTTGATTCCGTGTCGCCCGGTTCCTTCACCTTGGAAGCCCAGAATACAAGAAAGGCCTGCTTCTTTTCATCAAAAATTGCTTCCGGCGCCCAGACGCAGCCGGCCTCCGGGATTCCAACCTCCGCGCAGAACGGGCCGTCCCAGTTCACCATATCCTCCGACTCCCACACAATCAGGTTCCTGCTGCCTTCTTCCTGTGCAGCCGTCCAGCCTTTTCCCGCTTCGATCCGAAGATCCGTAGCGATAATCACGTATTTTCCGTTCAGGGGGTTCCTGAGGATAAAGGGATCTCTCACGCCCGCCTCTCCGATATCCGAAACCAGGACCGGCTTTCCTTCATTCAAATCCATCCAGTGCAGCCCGTCCCTGCTCAGCGCAAAATAAATCTGCTCTCCCAGCTTTTCCTCTCCTGTAAAATGTACGAACAAATATCCTGTGTATGCTGCCATAATTCTTCCTTTCTCTCATGCCGTCAAAGCGGCTGTTGCTGTTTATACTTTTTATTAATATAGGTACAGGCCGTTACAGCCCGTATTTTCTGTACAGCCGGCTCCGCAGGGATGCGTCCTCAGCCACACGCAGGATGTCCGTAAAGCGTTCTTCCTCTCCCAGCCGCTGTATCAGCTGCGCCAGGCGGTTTTCCCCTTTTTTCATCCCACGCCTTTCTCCGCGTCTTTCTCCTCGTCTTTCTCCGCGTTCCTCACCGATTTTAATTCCTTCCTTACGGCAGTCGTCCATCCATTCGTCAAAAGCTCTGCACATATCGATGCGTCCTCCTTCCCTGTTTTCCCTGATATATTTCTCCAGCCTCCGGGAATTGGTGCAGTTTACTATCACCGCGAATCCCCTTTCTGTCATGCGTGTGAAGGCATCCCTGTTGGAATTCACAAAAGCGCACATGGAAGCTTTATCATCCACTCTCTGCAAAATACCCATCACCTCCCGCAGCTCCGTACGGAACAGTTCGATATCCAAATCCTTTCTTATCGAGAGCCGCCGCAACGGGTAATCCGGCACCATATCCAACAGCCATTGGGCGGCGCCTCCGAATTCCAGCAGATCATGCAGCCTGTCCGGATAATCCCATTCGTCAGCGCCATAATACAGGACGAGCGTAAAAACCGGAATCAGACGGTCCTCTTCCCCAAAACGGGAAAGCCCTGTCTTTTCTTTATGTACTGCGGCAATTGCCTTTATCTGCCGCTCGTATTCATCCGCATCATAACGCATACAGCGTACAGGCATCCGGCAGTCCGGGTTCTCCTGGTTTTCTACGGCCAGCACTGCGGCCGGGCGGTGTCTGTAAAACAGCTTCTTTGTATCCCGAATCCTTTTTCCCGGCTTTCCGCTCCTGCTTTCGGTGCCCTGCACACTGTCCATGGGCAGAAGCTCCTCCGGGCGGATTTCCTGTCTCCCCCGGAAAAAGCAGCCATTGAGCAGATCTGCAAAGATATGCGGATCTCCCAGAAATTCATTCAGGGTAATGTCTTTTTTCCCCATTCGTTTCTCCTACATATTATAAACTTTTGTGCGTGAAATATCAATCATTTTTCAGTTGTGGTCCAGAGGTTACAAACCGGACCGAACTGTTACAGTTCAGCCTGGCCGCCCTGTAACCGCATCAAAAAAATGATTTCTTTTGACTGGCTTATGCCTGGGGAAACACCTGAGAGAGCTCTCGGGATTTTTCAAGATTAACTCACTTAATTTCGTTTATGGTATAGAATAACAAAATTTGTGGGAGAGGGCAAGTTTTTTCAAGCTTTTTTTCTTATTTTTAACTGTTTCGAAGCAGGATGTCAACTGCAACCCTGAAAGCGGCAGGGAGTATAACTGACGGTTCTGCTCCCTGCCGTAAATTTTGATTGTTTACTCCGCCGTAATCGTCCTGCTTTCCCTTTCCGCTGAAATTTCTTCCACGGTTTTTTCACGGATTCTTACAGCTCCCTGATATCCGTCTTTTGTAGGAATCAGATCGCCTTTGGCAAAGCGTTCCTTGGCCTCTGCGATGGCCTGGGTATACTGGGGCAGCCATTCCGCTTCCGCGATCAGCATTTCATCTATCATCTGCCAGATTTCCGGAGGGTTGCACACGGCTCCGGTCAGAGGATCCATGAGGGCGGCCTGCTTCAGAAGCTTCACATCGCCCGCCACCGCTGCTTCTACGGCCAGACGCTGTACCCATATGGACTGGGAACAAACGGCGGCACAGCCCAGGGGCAGATCCCCCAGCTTAGGAATGGAGATTCCGTTGCCGTCCACATAGCAGGGAACTTCAACCACACACTCATAAGGCAGGTTGGTAATGCAGCCTTCATTCATGATATTAAAATGGCCCCTGTATTTTCTGCCGGTTTCCAGGGACTCCATGATGTAGGAGCAGTGCTCCTTTCCCCTCTGGCTGCCGTCGTATTTTTTTGGAGGCTCTGCTGCAATCTTGGGGTATTCCGTTTCAAACCAGTTGCGTTCCTCTCTGGTAACGCGCAGATAGCCGCCGGTTTCTCCATTGATCCAGCTGTCCGTATTGATCCAGTCCTTGATTTCATCCGGACGCTTCCGGTACCATGCCACATATTCGGATAAATGGCCGTTGGATTCGGTGGAATAATAGCCGAAGCGTTTCAGGATATCAATTCTGACCTTCTCCTCTTCGCTGAAGCGTTCATGGGCCTCAAAACCGGCAAGCAGCTTATCCTTCAGCTCCACGCCTTTATGCTTTACGCTCACATACCAGGTCTGATGGTTGATGCCGGCGCAGGTGATGTCCAGCTCCTCCCTGGGGATTCCCAAGACCTCGGCAATCTGGCTCTCGCCGTGAATCTCACCGTGGCACAGGCCGATGGTTTTGACCCCGCCGTATTTATTGCATGCCCAGGTGGCCATGGCGTTGGGATTGGAGTAATTAAGCATAATTGCCCCCGGCTCCGCCACTTCCTTGATATCCTTACAGAAATTCAGCATTTCAGCGATAACGCGCTGTCCGTACATGATGCCGCCGGTGCAGAGGGTATCGCCCACACACTGATCCACACCGTATTTCAACGGAATGTCCACATCCATTTCAAAAGCGGGCAGGCCCCCGATGCGGACGCAGTTGATAATATATCTGGCGCCGCGGAAGGCTTCCCTTCTGTCTGTTGTGGCCTGAATGGTAATCGGGATATTGTTGCTGTCCAAATCCCGCTGGCACAGACGGGTTACCTTATCCAGATTGTCCGGATTGATATCCGTAAAGGCCACCTCAATGTCATGAAATTCCGGTACGGACATGATATCCGTAAATAATGTCCTGGCAAAAACCAGGCTTCCCGCCCCAATCACTGCAATTTTAAAGCTCATAATACTTCCCCTTTCCTGATGTCAACTGTATCGCTGTTCATGTGTAAAAACAGGAATCCGGATGAACCACATAAAATAACGGGTTCCTTCCTCCCTGCGCTGTTTTTACAGCCGGTCCGGCAGGCGTTCACCTGCCGGGCAATTGCCTTATTCCCTTATTTTCAGGCTCTTCGGATACAGAAAAGCTTCGCGCCATGTGCCTTCACAGTGCTGGAAATCACGCTTCCCCTGCTTTGCTGCACTTCTCCGGTCCAAAGCTCCTCCATCACAAGCTCCTGATCCAAATCCGGAACCTCCGCGGATACGGCGGCATACACATCCTCCGTCTTTACGCCGACTTCCTTTTCTTCATCGTTGAAATTAAACAGCGCGGCATAAACGGCATCCTCTCCGTTTTTCCTGCTGGCCCATACCGCATGCACGCCGTCCCGTTCCACCTGTACGCCATGGTACTCCGATCCCATAAGCGCCAGAACCCTTTCATTGGTGAGCAGGGAAAGCGTCCATTCGTCCAGCTTGGGCATTTCCGCGCCCAGCATCAGGGGCGAACGGAAGATGCACCACAGGGTCATCATGGTCACCTGCTCTTCCTTTGTAAAATTGGTCTGCCTTTCTTCACCAAAGCCCTTGCCCAGCCAACCCAACGGCAGCATGTCGCAGTCCGGATAGCAGCCCTGTGTCACGTGGTTCTGCCACAGCTCGCAGCGGTAGAACATGTTCAGGAGAAGTTCCCATTTATCCCAGAAATCATCGGTAATACGCCACATATTGGCATACTTCTCATAATGCCATGCCTTCTCAATCAGCGCAGGGCCGGGAGAAAGACTGAGAACGATGGAACGGCCGCATTTTTCAATGGCCTTGTGGAGCATTTCTATCTCATGGGCGGCCGAATACTGGTTTTCCCGATAAATACTGGTGTTGCAGATGTCGTCACATTTGATATAATCCACTCCCCACTGGGCATACAGCGCAAGCAGGGAATCGTAGTAAGCCTGGCTGCCCTCCATATCCTTTCTCAGGCCGTACATATCCGGATTCCAGCCGCAGATGGAAGAAGGATTGGCAACCTCGTCCGCTGTCTGGCTGCTTCCCAGCACCGGCAGATGGTTCTGTGCGGCCGCACGGGGAATCCCCCTCATAATATGAATGCCGAATTTCAGGCCCAGGCTGTGTATGTAATCCGCCAGAGGCTTAAAGCCCGCCCCGTCCGCAGCGGAAGGAAAACGCTCCGGGCAGGGAAGGAGCCTTCCGTATTCATCCATTTCCAGCTTGCTGAAGGGGATATACTGATGCTTATCGCGCATGCTTCCCGCCCCATAGGCATACCACTGGATGTCCACAACGATGTACTCCCAGCCGTACTGCTTCAAATGAGCCGCCATATAGTCGGCATTGGCCTTCACCTGTTCTTCATTCACCGTGGTATCATAGTAGTCATAGCTGTTCCAGCCCATGGGCGGCGTCATGGCAAACCTGTTTTTATCCATTATCAAATCCTCCTTGTTTTGCGGAGCAAAATGCGAGCCCTCTGACGAGCAGAGGAATTTTCTCCTGCATGGTATTTTTTTGACACCGGAAATTATTGTTCTGTTTTCATTGTCTTTCCTGTCTGACTTGATTATAATATTCCCATATTGACAGCACAAGAATAAAAAAACGATAACGGAGGGTAATTTTTTGACCTTGCAAACTTATGGAACCTTCGGCTTCCTCAATCCGGGGCAATTGGCGGAGGAACCGCTTATGCTTCTGGATTTCGGCATCGAAAAAAGGCAGTCCGAGAAGTATGATTTCTATAATGACGACCGGGATTATGACGGCTTTCTGTTTCAGTATACCTTTCAGGGGGAGGGGGTTTTTGAGACGGAGGAGGGCAGCCGCAGGCTTTCCGCCGGCACCGCCTTTTTCTCCTGTATCCCGGAAAAAAGCAGGTACTATCTGCCTGCGGGAGAACCGGAAAACCGGTGGGAATATCTGTATGTGCATTTTCAGGGCCCGGCAGCCGTTCCTTTTTTCCGGAAAATAAGAGACAGCTTCGGCCCGGTGGTTACGGTGCCCGCGGACAGCTTTCCAATACAGCTGTGGCTGAACCTGCACGAGGATATGACAAACGGACGGCAGCTGCGGCGGTATGAGGGCGGAGATCTGGTTTACCGCTTTCTGTCTTCGCTGCTGCGGACCCTGGAGGAACCACAGCGGCCTGCGCTGACGCCCTGTGTGGAGGAAAGCATCCGCTACATGAAGGAGCATTTCCCGGAGCATTTTTCCATAGAGGAGCTGGCGGCGTACAAGGGGCTTTCCTCCGCCTATTTCACCCGGCTTTTTACCAGGGAAACCGGACAGTCCCCGGTCAGATATCTGACCGGGCTGCGGCTTTCCCATGCGCTGTCCCTGCTTCTGAACACCACCATGCCCGTGGAAGCAGTGGCCCGGGACTGCGGTTTCTCCTGCGGGAATTATTTCTGTAAGGTGTTCCGCAGGGCATCCGGCTGCACGCCTGCCGAATACCGGCGGCGCTATGGGGGCTGACCGGCTGCGGGCGTCACACATCCTCCCTGCAATGCCTGTTTTTTATGCCGCACAGAAACGGAAGTCGCTAAAAGATAAAAAGAAGCATCTTATCTCCATTGTTTTCCGGCAGATTTTATTTATACTTGGTTAGAGCGTGATTAAAAATTACGTGGGAAAACGGCGGGTAAAAACACTGCCGCCGTCACCAAATAAGGCCTGGCCGCAGAAAGGCAGCTGCCAGTTATCAACAGCGGACGGGCATGAAAAAAACGGAGGACAGATCTATGGACAGTTTGACGATGAGGCTTGAAGAAAATTGGAAATTTCACCTTGGCGAGGCGGAAGACGCCTGGTATAAGGGTTATGATGACAGCAGCTGGCGCGACGTGGTAATTCCCCACGACTGGTCAGTGGAACAGCCCTTCAGCCAGGAATATTCCAGCGGTACGGGATACCTGGCAGGCGGGACCGGCTGGTACCGGGTTCGTTTTACACTGCCGGAGGAATACCGGGGGAAGAAAATCTCACTGCTGTTCGACGGAGTATATAAAAACAGCCAGGTATGGTGCAACAGCTATTACCTGGGAAAACGTCCCAACGGCTATGTCCCTTTTGCTTATGACATCAGCGAAAAGGCCTTTTTCGGGGATATGGACAATGAGGTAAGCGTTAAGGTAACCCACACGGATGTGGCGGATTCCAGATGGTTTACGGGAACCGGCATCACACGGAAGGTGTGCGTCCTTGTGGAAGAGGCGGTGCATCCCGTACAGAACGGGATCTTCTTTTCCACGCTTTATGGTGACGACGGAAAATCAGCCCAGGTGGAGGTTTCCCATGAAATCGTGAACGAGGGGACGGATAAGGCCAGCGTTTCCCTGATCAGCTCCCTTTGGGACGCAGAGGGGAAAAAAGTGCTGGAGGTATCTTCCTGTGCGGAGTTTGCCCCGGGAGAGAAAAAAACCATCACATTAAACGGATGTGTGAAGCACCCCAGCCTCTGGTCCCCGGAATCCCCTTATCTGTACCGCCTCAATACGGTGCTCTCCGTAAACGGGGAAGAGGGTTACGAAGTATTTTCAGGTAAGGTGGGCATCCGTACCTTCCGTTTTGATGCGGATAAGGGATTTTTCCTGAACGGGAAAAACCGGAAGCTGAAGGGCGTCTGCGTCCACCATGACGGAGGCTGCCTGGGAGCCGCCATGACAAAAGAAGTCTGGGAGCGCAGACTGACCGCGCTGAAGGAAATGGGCTGCGACGCCATCCGCACCAGCCATAATCCCCATATGCCGGAGCTGTACGATCTGTGTGATGAAATGGGCTTCCTGATGATGGATGAGGCCTTCGACGAGTGGGAAAACCCGAAAAACAAATGGTCCACAGGACATAATGTATACCCGCCCAAGCATCAGGGTTACTTTGAGGATTTCCCGGAATGGCATGAAAAGGATCTGGCGGCCATGGTTTTAAGGGACAGGAACCATCCTTCCATTATCATGTGGAGCATCGGAAATGAAATCGACTACCCCAATGATCCCTACTGCCATCCTTTATTTGGAGAAATGACGGGCAACAATGACAAAAATAAGCCCGCCGCAGAGCGGATGTACAATCCTGATAAGCCGAACATGGAACGGCTTTCGCCCATCGCGGCAGAGCTGGCCGGCATTGTAAGACAGTACGATTCCACACGCCCGGTAACGCTGGCCGCAGCATTCCCGGAGCTTTCCTCCAGGCTGCATTATTTCGACGCGCTGGATGTGGTGGGCTACAACTATAAAGAGCATCTGTATGAAGAGGATCACCGCCGTTTTCCCACCCTGCCTTTCCTGGGCAGTGAAAACGGACACAGCTATCAGGCCTGGAAGGCTGTAAGGGATAACGATTATATCAGCGGCCAGTTCCTCTGGACCGGCATTGATTACCTGGGAGAAGCGCACGGCTGGCCTATCCACGGCTCCTCCGCCGGGCTCCTGACGCTTGCCGGCTTCCCAAAAGCACGCTATTACCGCAGAAAGTCCTTCTGGTCAGAAAGTCCCATGGTATATCTTGCCACGGTAAAATACGAAGGAAACCACGAGGAATGGATGCCTTTATATGAATCCTGGAACTATGAATCCGGCGATAAGGTTCTGGTCCGCCTGTTCACCAACCAGCCTGAAGCGGAGCTTTTCCTGAACGGGAAATCCCTGGGCGCCCGGAAGGAACTGGACGGGGACGGCTGCATGGAATGGATCGTGGATTATGAGCCAGGCGAACTGAAGGCCGTGGCAGGGAAGCTTTCCGCAGCCTCCAGTGAAGGCTGTGTAAGCTTTACCCTTCATACCACAGGGGATGCGGCGAAGCTGCTGCTTTCCCGCTGGCGCTCCGCACGGGAAAAAGTAGAAAACGCGGATGGCCTTCACCCTGTTTATCAGGTGGAGATCACGGTTGCTGACAGCGAGGGATGCCGTATCGGCAATGCGGACTGCCTTGTAGAGGCGCAGGTTACCGGCAGCGGCGTTCTCCTGGGGCTGGAAAACGGTGACCTGGCTGACAACACGCCTTATTCCGATTCTTCCAGAAGGGCATACGAAGGCCGCCTCATCGCTTACATACGCCGCACGGGGGACGGGGCCATCACTCTGCGCGCCCACGCGGAAAACCTGCCCGAAGAAACACTTATTATAGAAGAAAATGCCTGAAGCTGACGGAATCGAGGAAATGACAGAATATGGATACTTTGACCGGGCAAAAAAAGATCTTTCAATTGTATGACAAATCCCTGAGCCGGATTGAAACGCCTCAGGGGACGCTGACGCTGGTATCGGTGTTTCTCCCCTTCTTTGTGGAAATGCTGCTTACCAACTCCATGGGAACCGTCAACACGCTGGTGCTCAGCCACTATTCCGATGAGGCCGTGGCATCCGTAGGCGCAGCCAACCAGCTGATGGGCATGATATTTACCTTTTATACGGTTATCAGCACCGGCGCCAGCATTTTTATCAGCCACCGGCTGGGGGCAAAGCAGAAGGAGGCGGCTTCGGACGCCGCCTTCACCTCCATATTCTGCGGGCTGGCGCTCAGCCTCGTGGTGGGGACCGTGCTTTCCCTCTTTGCCCACAGGCTGATGGAAATGATGCAGTTAAGCGGCCAGGTGCTGGAGGATGCGGCGGTTTATTTCCGGATCTGCATCTCCTTCTCCTTTTTCCAGGCGCTGATATCTTCCATTTCCGCCATCTTCCGGAGCTACGGCCTGCCGAAAATAGCGGTCTGGGTATCACTGTTCATGAATTTCCTGAACGCCGTGCTGAATGTAATCGTTATTTTCCGGCCGTTTGAAACTCCGCTTCATGGGGTCAGCGGCATTGCGATTACCAACGTAATCAGCCGCGGAGCTGCCTTTGTACTGATTGTGGTATGCCTGCTGAGAAGCTCCCTGGAGCTAAACTTCCGTAAAAAGAACCTGAAAACACTGAAATGCATCGGAAATATCCTGCATATCGGTCTTCCCGGCGGAATCAGCTCACTTTCCTATTCCACTTCCCAGGTGGTATCCACCTCCATCCTCGCGGTTCTGGGGACGGCGGCCATCTCTACCAAAATATACCTGTCCACCATATTCTTTTATGTCTATGTGATCGGTATGTCCCTTGGCATGGCGACCTCCCTCATTATCGGCTGGATGACCGGAGCAGGGGAATATGATAAGGCTTACCGGCTGAACATGCAGAACCTGCGCATTGCCGTGCTGCTAAACGCCGCCGGCTCCACCCTGATTTTCCTTTTCGGCGGACCGTTGATGGGCCTGTTTACAGACAGTGCGGAAATCATGGCTCTGGCACGTCCCATCCTGTTTATCGATATTTTTGTGGAAATCGGCAGGGCCTTCAACCATATCGAGGATAACTCCCTGCGCGGCGCCGGGGATGTGATATTCTCCATGATCGTTTCCATTATTTCCTGCTGGACCATGAGCATCCTCTTTTCCTATATTCTGGGAATCCGGCTGGGACTGGGGTTGACAGGCTGCTGGATTGCCTTCATGATGGATGAACTGTTCCGTGGAATCACCTTCTTCTTCCGCTGGCGGTCGCGGCGTTGGACACTGCGGAAGGTATAACCGAATCGGCGTAACCGGATCAGGCATTTTGATATTAAAAAGCCTCTGTCGTTTTCCATTACGGCAGAGGCTTCTTTTGTATTTTTCTTTGTTTACCTTTTATTTTCTTAGATTCCATTTCTTCTATCATTTTTCTGAAATCTGAACTGTCCCTCAGCGTTTTCTTACTCATTTTCAATACGTAAGAGAGAATTCTGGTCTCATACTCATCGCAATCCTTAAGCAGCTCTATATATCCTCCCGGCAGCTGGGGTTCCTTTTTATCAGGCTCGTCATAAAGAAGTTCATCCACAGATACATACAGCGCATTGGCTATATTTACAATGATCTCCAGACTGGGATTTCCGAGTCCTGATTCAATCCGGCTGACATATACCGGAACAATACCGACTGCATCAGCCAGCATTTCCTGAGTCATGTCCGCCCTGATTCTGGCTATCTTGATCCGTTTTCCCATCTCTTTCTTCTCCGCCTGCGTCAGCTGCTTCTTTTCCCCTTTCCTTCTTCCCATTCCATTTCTTCCTCTCCAACAGCTTTATAGCTTCCGTATAGTCCTCGTCCATCCGCAGCGTTGCTTTATACCATTTTAAAATATAAAGCAGCTGACGCTGTTCGTTAGCACTGCAGTCCTCCAGCGTATCCATTATTTCCCATCTGAACACTCTGCCGGATTTCAATACACTGTCACACAGAAGCTCATCATTCCGGACAGAAAGAGCCTTGGAAATACTGCATAAAACAGCCAGGCTGGGCCTCTCATTTCCCGATTCCAAATTCGATATGCGGGACGGTTCCACCACAGCCAATGACGCCAGCTTTTCCTGACCAATTTCCATCCTGTTTCTTGCTGCTTTTATTCTTTCACCAAGCGCTTTCGTATTCACCGTCACAAAGACCAGCCTCCTGCATTACGTCTTATATGACTCATTGTAACCTTAGATATAGTATATTATAATAAACTATATAATTAATTTATTATTATAGTATAATTATTTAATCCGTAATAAAAGATTGTTTTCCGGGAATGCTTATATAGATGCGCGCTGCTTACAAATTTACATAACATAATAAACGGGGATCTTTTTTCTCCGATGAAAGGAAAAATCATGGAATTTGAATCGGTAGAAATCCGCAGGCTGCTGGCCGCGCTTACGGAACGCACCCGGAAAGGGACGATTAGCTGGGAAGTGGCGGAATACGATCCCATCTGCTTTATGACTGAAATGGGTGTGGAATTTGATGGCTCGGAGACAGAAAATTTTGCCCAGAACATCGCCTTTTGCTGCCGGCTGAAAACCGGCCGCTCCATCTGGCTGGAGGCCTATGAATCCATAGGCTTCCCGTCTCCCCGCGGCTTTCCCTCCCCATCGGCCGGACCCGCCCTGAGGGGCCTGGGGTTTTACATCATCCGTTTCCTCTCCCCTTCCGGGAAGGTGCTTTACCAGTCGGAACGGATTGTGACCAAAAGAGAGCAGCAGCTTCTCATATGTCTTCTCTGTGACGCTGTTTTTCAGAATACGGAGCCTTATTTTCTCCATCTGCCGCACAATAATACGGCACAGTTCCAGAAATACCTGCACCATCATGATCCGGGCGGCGGCCTGGAGGGCCATCCTCTCTCCCAGCTTATGAAAAAATTTTACAGGGATAACCGCTGTCTGGAATTTCATTTGCTGGCCATAAGCTGTGCCAACGGAATCAAAAACGGGAAATGACGCATTCTGTCATTTCCCGCTTTTTCTCCCGTTCAGGCCTTCCCTGGCATATTCTGTAGGCGATTTTCCCGTATACTTTTTAAAAACCCTGCTGAAATAGTATTCATCCGGAAACCCAACGCTCTCCCCGATTTTGGACATTTTCCAGGGGGAATTGAGGATCAGAGCCTTGGCATGGTTGATCCGCACCCGGTTCAGATACCTGAAAATCGTCTGCCCCGTCACCTTCTTAAAGGTACGGTTCATATAATCAAAATTGCCGCCGAATTCCTTTTCCAGAAGCTGACCCGTGATATCCCCGGCATATTCCCTGTTCAGGTAATTCAGCATTTCCTGTACATTCCGATAGGAGCGGGGCTGCTCCTCCACATAGGCAACCGTCTCCGTGGATACATAGCTTCTGCCAATTTCCACAAAAGCCTCCAGTATCTTACAGGCCAGCATGGTTTTATAATTCTCCAGCTGTGTCGTGTTATTTTCCACCGCCTCATTCAAAAGCTCTGTCACCTTAACAAGACTGCTGTAATCGGCCATGTGGTAATGCTTCGGAAGATACAGGCTCTGGCCTTCGCACTTTTCATAGCTGAAAATATCACTCTGGATCGACTCCTGCCTGTTCTCCAGCAGAAGCTTCTGGAATCCCTTTTCTTCTTCAAAGGGTTCTATTTCAGGATGCCTGAAATGTACGTAAAAATACTCGCACCAGGAGGCTTTCACTCCCACATGCGTAAACCGGGGATCCAGTACAAATACATCCCCCGGCTGAAGGGTAACCGCCCGTCCGTCCTCCTCCAGATACATGACGCCCTTCTTAATGAGATAAACTATGTATTCGTCCGCCTTTCTCCTCCGGTGCACGTAAGGCGGTTCAATCACCACCGAATCCGCCAGCCTGACCGATGGCAGAATCCGGGGATTCATCCGGTAAAACATTCCCTGCTGTCTCCCTTCCTCTCACCCCTCCGGGCATACCGCCGGCCAGCCCGGAACCGGAAATTCAATACTTAACGCACCTGCTTACAGGAATCCCGAATCACCAGCCTGGATTTCACCATCTGTACCCGCGGCGGCTCCTCATTGTGGATAGCCTGTATGGCAGTTTCGATCAGAGTCTTCCCGAACAGCTTATAATCGTAGCCGACACAGGTCAGCCTTGGCATACAGGTCTCTGCAATATAAGTATTATCAAAGCTCACCACGGAGATATCATCCGGAATGCTGTAGCCCTGCTCCCGCAGCGCGCGGACAATCCCCACAGCCGTAAAGTCATTGATGGCGATAATCGCGCTGGGCATGGGATGATCTTCCCTGATAAAGTGATACATTGCTGCATTCCCACTTTCTATGTCATAACTGATACCATCCACAATATATTCTTCCCGCACAGGAATCCCGTATTTACGCAGTATCTGGCGGTAACGAAGACGCTTATCCAAAGTTGATTTTACATTATCACGGCCGCCAATCAACGCAATATCCCTGTGACCGTTTTCAATCAGAAATTGCATCATAAGTTCCATGGACTGACCTTCATCAAGATTCACCTGATAACAGTCAGCACCATCCAGTTTTCCAGTAATCAAAACCGGTGTTGTATTGGCAATTCGATTGATATTCTCCACATATCTGGTATCCGATACCAGTTCATCAACTTTTCCTCCAATTTGAATAATCGCATCCACCCTTTGTCCTGAAAACTTTTCCAAATAAGATACTTCCATCTCATTACTTCCCAGGGAATTACACAACATAAGCAGATACCCATTCTTATTGGCCTCCTTTTCGCATTCCACAGCCATCGTAGCATAGAAAGGATTTCTGATATCAGAAACCATCAGGCCAATAATTTTGGTTTCCACACTGCTTAATCCCCTGGCCAAAGCATTGGGCCTGAAATCGTATTTACGTATTAATGCCTGAACCTTGGATTTCTTATCCTCGCTTACCTTCGCGTTCCCTGTCAGGACTCTGGAAACCGTAGCGGGGGATACCCCCGCTTCCTTTGCAATTGTATAGATACTTATAGTCTCTTTTTCCATAACACGCCTCCCCCGCTTCTTCCCCCGCATATAGTAACTATGTCAATGAAACCGGTATCATTATATTTTATTATAATACATACCGCGGAATAAACCAATCTTTTTTTACCAAAAATCGGTTTTGTGCAAATTTTATACAAAATTTGCACTTTTACGGCCAATCAGTACGATTTAGGATAAGCTCATGAGTGGAGTGTCATTATAATTTCTAACCTACATCCGGTTCGGCCTTCAGACTGATTTCATCCGCAGCCCTGCCATCTGTTTCAAAAAGAATAATTTCATTAACTCCTTTTTTCAATAGCGGCGCTGGTATATAGAGGCGTTTCTGAGGCCCTATCTCCCAGAACCGGCCCAAATTGAAACCATTAAGGAATGCACAACCCTTTCCCCAGCCTGCAAAATCCAAAAATGTATCTCCCGCTTCCTCCACTTCAAAGGTAAAACGATAAAATCCCGGAGTTCCTTCCTTATATCCCTTAGTAAAATCAAGCTTATCCAGATTATCCAAAGGCAATGTATACATATCCCAGTTATAATGCATATGCCCGTTTAACTGTACGCAACCTTCAATTCCCTTTCTCTGATACTCCATACGAGGCCCGAAATTGACACGGCCCATATTTTCTATCAGAATATCCAGTGGAGCTCCGGATTCAAAATCCACATTTACCTGGGCTTCTGCCAGTAATTCTCTATCATATAACGTAATCACCGGTTTATTATCCACAAATATATTCGCCCTGTCATTCGCTCCCCATAGACGGATTTTTTCCAGATTCTGTTCTCTTTCCAAAGCTGTATGGTAAAGGATATAACCGTAGCTTTGATCCAGCTTTTCCATAGGAATCGGAAAAGTACTCTTTACGGGAACAGAAATATCTTCAAGTACCTGGAACAATCCGACCTTCTCCTGTACTTTCAGAATTCCATAATCCTTCTTTTTAATGTCCGTAGTAAAAGCAACTGTCGGAAGCTGCGTATGTTTTCCGATGATTTCCCTGTATTTTTCATATTTCAGGGTGAAATCGCCGGCTTCCGTAAGCACTGCGTCATAATCATAACTGGTAACATCCGGCGTCAGTTCATCATAATAGTTTGAGCCATTCATAAAACCAAAGTTGGTTCCGCCTTCAAACATGTAAATGTTCACATGCCCCAGCTCCAGCATCCTGTCCAGATCCTTCGTACTTTCTTCCAGATTACCGCGCATATGGCCACCATTGCCCCAATGATCAAACCACCCCACCCAGAATTCCGTACACATCAGAGGGCCACCGTCCGTATACTTTTTCAGCACATCAAAGCGCTCCTCTGTTTTTGAACCGAAATTGCCGGTGGGAAGCACGCCCTGCAGCCTGCCGCAGGAAAGGGATTCATCCATGGGGCCATCAGAGGTTACAAGGGGTACCGTTACACCATTTTCCAACATAATCTGTTTCATAGCTTCCATATAATTGGTATCGTCACCGTAGTAGCCATATTCATTTTCCACCTGCATCAGTATTATTGGACCGCCGTTTGTAATCTGAAGAGGTGTAAGCACGGGGAACAGCACCTTGTAATATTCACGAACAGCATTTAAAAATGGCTCATAGCAGGCTCTCAGACGCATCCCATCTTCTTTCAGCAGCCATGCCGGAAGTCCGCCAAACTCCCATTCCGCGCATATATACGGAGAAGGGCGCACGATGACATAAAGCCCCAGTTCCTGAGCAAGCAGGATAAACTTTTTTATATCCAGCATACCATCGAACCTGAACTGCCCTTTTTGGGGCTCATGCATATTCCAGGGCACATAGGTTTCCACTGTATTAGCCCCCATTGCTTTCAGTTTTTCCAGTCTGTCACGCCAGTACTCAGGAACAATTCTGAAATAATGAATAGCTCCCGATATGATTTTGAACGGTTTTCCGTCCAAATAAAAATCATCCCTGATTTCAAAAACACTCTCCTTCATTCCCTCTCCTACTCCTTTTCCAAAAGTCAATATTTTTCAATCTATCTGAGAATAACATCGGTTATTGAATTTTCCACTCCATTATACATAATTTTTTTATTATATGTATATTAAAATAAATATTATCTGAATAATTGATGGGATGATACAAATTTTGCCGGCTGCATACCCGATATACAGCCGGCAAAGTTTTTCAGGTATTAAATCTTATATCCTACTTATAAACCGCATCTACCTGTTTCTGTAATTCTTCAAGAACTGTTTCAAAGCCTGCACTCTGTAATGCTGCTCTGTATTCAGCAACGATATCTTCTGCGCTGCCATCATATTTACCATAAGAAATCTTCTTCATGTAGTTATCATGAATTTCATTGATGTTATTGATATTGGACTGGATAGCTGACAGATCCGGTACCAGTTTACCATAAGGATAGTCAATCTTTACCTTATCATATTCCGCACACAGAGCTTCATAGCTTACCAGGTCTCTCTTGCCGTCCGGGATTTCCAGATCGTCGTTTCTGCCCCACCAGTAGTTGAAAGCAATACCTTTTCCTTCATCTGTATAGCCTTCAGGCTGCTGTCTTGTGCCTGTTGCTTCATCATAAACATACTGCTCGCCTTCCCTGCCGTAGCAGATCAGGTGATAAACTTCTTCATTGTTTCTCAGATAATCAGCTACCATCAGCGCTCTTTCAGGATTCTTGCTTGCTGCAGAAATAGCCATTGCGCCATGGGTAATGTTAAGAGCTACCAGGTTGCCCGTTTCTTCGCCGAACCAGAAGAAACCAACATCAGAACCAGGCTGTTCTTTGTCCATTCTGGGTCTTACCGTACCATACCAGGTCTCTGTATGGTGCTGATCTACAGAAGTCTGTCCCTGTAACATTTCTTCTCTGTTATCAACACCGGTATTGTTCAGAACGTCTGTCTTCCAAACACCGAGGGTATCCCATTCCTTCATCATCTTAGCGAATTCTACCAGTTCATCGCCTTCATAGAAAGGAGACCAGAGAGTATAAGGATCATTGGTGCGGCCTCCGTATAACGCGCCTGCACAGATACCGTCAATGGAGATAAAGTCTGTATGGGATGCCATCCATCCGCCTACAAGCTGAACGTTATGTGTTCCGTCACTGTCCCAAGGAAGGACATCAGGATGTTTCTCTTTTACGCTCTTGAAGTAGGTTGTCAGATCTTCCCAGCTATGTACGCCGTTTTCCAGACCTGCTTCTTTTGCCCAGTCCATACGGTACATAAAGCCGTGATTGGTCCACTGAGTATAGTGATCTTCAGGGAGGAAATAAATTTCTCCGTTGTATTTACATTTATCCCAGTTCTCTGCCGGAACCTGCGCATAGGTTAAAGGTGCATAGGTTTTCAGCATATCCTCAGAAAGTTCAAGGAATGCGCCCTGCTGTGCGTTAGGCCATGCATCCAGCCAGTCAGTACCTGTACCTATCAGGTCAACACTGCCGTCCATCTGTGCCAGTGTCAGGTTGTAGTTGGAAAGATAGTCTGTCCATCCAATATTGTAAACTTCCAGCGTGGTATTGATTTCTGATTCCAGAATCTTATTGATTTCTGCCAGAGCCGCTTCCTGCTCACCATTTGTCTTGGCATCACCTACGGTCATATAGGTAATTGTTACATGCTCAGAGGTATCGATTCCTGCATACGGGTTATTGGGATCCACCTCTGCATCTGCCGCTTCGCTTCCTCCTTCTGACGCTTCTGTAGAAGCTGCCGGAGTGGTTGTGCTGCCGCTGCTGCTTCCGGTTTCTGTGCTGCCGCTGCTTCCGCACGCTGCAAGAGACATTGTCATGACACCGGTTAACAGGAGTGCCATCATTTTTTTACTGAGTCTGCTCATGCTTACATCCTCCCTTAAAATTTAAATAATTTTTATATGTGAATTCCTTCTGTGTGGAATTGTCACCTTAGATAAATCAGCCCTTTACTGCACCTACGGTAATACCGCCGATAAAATACTTCTGAACGAACGGATACAGGAAAATAATAGGTCCGCAGGATACCATTGCAGTTGCCATTTTCAGTGTTTCGGACGGAAGATCCGTCAGGGTTACATAGGTTCCGGCCACAGAGTTCTTCAGACTCTGTACTTTATTTACAACTTCGTAAAGATTGTACTGCAGTGGCTTATAGGTTACCTTGGAGCTTAAGAACAGTGAAGACTGATACCACTCGTTCCAGTAGCCCAATGCCAGGAACAGACCAATGGTTGCCAACGCCGGCTTCAACATAGGAAGAATCAGGGAAACGAAGATTCTCATATCGCCTGCGCCGTCTATCTTGCCGGATTCGGTGATTTCGTGAGGGATTGCCTTAACAAAGTTCTTCATCAGGATAATCAGCCAGGGTGACATCAGCAGAGGAAGAAATACTGCCAGATAGCTGTCCTTCAGATGATAAAACTGTGTCATTACCAGGTAATAGGGTGCAAGTCCCGCCTGGAAAAGGCTTGTAAAATAAATGTAGAAAGAAATAGCATTCCTGTAAGGGAAATCCTTTCTCTGCAGCGCATAGCCCGTCATGGCAATGATGCTTAAGCCAACGGCCGTACCGCATACCGTCATTAAAATTGTTACGATATAAGATCCGCCGATTGTTCCGGCTTTTAAAATAAGTTCATAAGCATAGGTGGTGAATTCCTTGGGAATTAACTGCACCCCTTCCACACGCACAATCGCTTCTGAGGTAAATGAAGTTCCCAGAATAATCAAAAAGGGAAAAACACAGGCAATTGCATAGATGGTAACTAATATGTATCCTAACGTACGAATAATCTTATCGGAAATATCCAATTTAATTTTCGTCCCGTTCATTGATTTCGTGTTCGTGTTTGACATTCTAATTCTCCTCCCGTATTAGAATAATGAATAATCCGGTTCAATTTTCTTAACCACAAAGTTACAAAGCATAACCAGTGCAAATCCTATGATCGACTGATAAAAACCAACTGCGGATGCGGTAGAGAAATTAAAGTCGGTAATTGTCGCACGATATACGTAAGTTTCAATAATGTCGGTGGTCGGATAAAGGATGGAGTTCTGTCCGATTATGTTGTAGAACAAACCGAAGTTACCTCTTACAATGCCGCCCAGTGCAAACAGGAGAAGGATTACGATAGTAGGACGTAAACCAGGGATAATTATGTAGCGGATTTTCTGGAAGGCATTTGCTCCATCTACCCTGGCCGCCTCAATGATTTCAGCATCGATGCCCATGATTGCGGCGAAGTATACTACCGAGTTATATCCTGTGTTCTGCCACAGATTTACCAGTACAATGAGGAACGGCCAAACTTTAGGATTGGAGTAGGGTCCCCATTTCTCCATGCCCAGGCTGCTCAGTACAGAGTTCACAAAACCGTAATCGTAGTTGAGCATGTTGTAAACAAGCAGACCTACAAGAACCTGAGAAATAAAGTAAGGCAGGAACATCATTGTCTGGGAAACCTTCTTAAACCATTTGCTCCTCATTTCATTCAACAGGATAGCAAGGAAAACTGCTACCAGGTTGCCCAGGATAATGAATGCCAGATTATAAAGAACCGTATTTCTGGTTAATTCAAATAATTTACCCGATGTCTGCAGGAACTTGAAATTGTCCAGTCCAACAAAAGGACTACCAAAAATACCTCCACGATAATTGTAATTAACAAAGGCAACATAGATACCCGGCAGCGGAATGTAGTTAAATGCCAGAAAGAATAAAATTGCCGGAAGACACATCAGAATTAAGACTCTGTAACGTATGATATTCTGCCATACAGTTCTCTTCTTTCCTACCGCCTTAACTGCGGCTGCATTTTTTTTAGATTTTTTCACTCTTTTTCCCTCCTGTTGCTCCTAAAATACTGCCCAAAAATCGGAGCCTATTATTTTGAAACCCATTTCATAACTAGATTATATGCAACTTTTTCCCGCGCGTCAACACTTTTCACAAAAAAAAAAAAAAAAAGCACTATTTTTGTGCATTCAGTATAATTTTCAATTTTTATCATTGTTTTACGCAACCTATTTTTGTGTATTTTTTATTATTGACTTTTATTTAAGTTCAATATTAATCTATATACAGTTCATATTCAGAAACCGCTTTCACCGGTTTAGTTACAAATATAATTATTTATTACACCAGGTTATCAACGACATATTAAATGAAATCATTTGAATACAATACAAAAAACCGGCATTCCAAAATTTGAATTACCGGTTTTTCTCTATCATTTTGAGTTCTTTCTATTTTTTTATGTAATGTTCTTTATACTTTTACAAACTACATTTTTTAAGTTTAGCATTTACAAACCTATGCTCTTATAAACCTATTTTCTTTACCAGTACTGCTCCCAGTCCTTCGCCAGCCTGGTCAGAGCCTCCATGTAGAAATAGTCTCCCCAGGAATTGCATTCATCCACGCCGCAGTGATTGCAGGTATTGTAGGGTGAATGATTGGAGTAGGTGCTGTGAAGCACCAGGCCGTTGGAGCTTTCATGATCCTTCACGGCATAATTGTCATATATCGACTTCATAATCTCAGATGCCTTCCGGCTGTAAAAAGCGGCATCCTCCTCAGGCAGGTATTTAGCCATTTCCAGCATACCGCAGGCTGCAATAACAGCTGCCGAGGAATCCCTGGGCTGATCGGAGCCGTCCGTAAATTCAAAATCCCAGTAAGGCACCAGATCCTCCGGCAGATGTGACAGGAAGTACTCCGTCACGGTGCGGAAGGCATCAATATATTTCTCTTCTTTGGTATAACGGTAACCCAGCGCCGTTCCGTATACGCCCCAGGCCTGTCCCCTCGCCCATGCGGAGCCGTCGCGGTAGCCCTGGCAGGTAGCGCCATGATCCGGTTCCCCGGTTTCCATATTGAAGAAGAAGGTATGCCAGGTAGAGCCATCCTCACGGATTACATTGGCAAGGGCGGTATGGATATGCTTCTCGGCAATGTCCCTGTATTTGCTGTCCCCTGTTTCCTCCGACGCCCAGTAAAGAAGGGGCAGGTTCAGCAGGCAGTCGATGATCAGACGGTAGTTTTCAGGCGCGTTCATGGCTCCCCAGGCCTGAATGAATTCCCCTTTTTCATGGAAACGGCTGATGAGCTGGTCTGCCGCCTTGACCGCCGCTTCTTTTCCCAGTTCATTTCCCGTCAGCTTCCAGGCCGCCACGCAGGAGGGTGTATAAAGGAAGCCCATGTCGTGATGATCCACACAAATCTTGTTATCAATGCGGTGAAGGAAGTCCTTCACCTGAACCTCCGCTGCCTCGCGGAATGCCTCATTCCCCGTATGCTCATAGGCAAGCCAGATTTCACCTGTCCAGAAGCCGTCAGTCCAGTCGTTATTTTCAACCGGTTCATAAAAATTGTCCACACTGTAGGCATTCTGGAATTTATCCGTAAACTCCGGCAGATATTTCAGGATCTGTGCTGCTGAAAAGTCCAGCGCCTGCTTAACCTCTTCTTTGCTTATTTCCTGATATTCCATATTCTGCTCCCTTCTGCGCTGAAAGCGCCCGTTAAAATACTGTTACATTTTTACGCCCGGAGCTGGCAGGCCCCTTAATAATGTATCGGTTCGATATCCTCAGGAACCCTGTCCCACGCAGCCTGTTCTCCGGCAGCCACCCGGTACATTCCTTCGTGGCATTCCCGCATGGCCTGTGTCATATCCGCATATTCCTGCATGCATACGTCTACCAGGCCGATCTGATAGTTTTCCCCGTCAAAACGGCCCAGGCAGCTCTGATCGTTGAGCTGGAAATAATGGGCTCCCAGGAAATACGGATTTGTCAGTCCCTGCTCCACATAATATCTGTAAGCGCAGCCTCTCTCCTTCTGTGTGGTAACACCGCGGATACCATGGGCTGTCAGCCCTTTATCCAGCGCCCCCTGATGGAATTCTCCCACCATAACCGGCTTATCCAGCCAGCCTGACACCTGCTCCACAGGCTCCAGCGGGGTAATCTGATAGCTGTTGATGGAAAACACGTCAAAATTCTCCGAACCGCATAGCAGGCTTTTATCCGTAATATATGCATAACGCATTCCCAGATTAAGATGGTTCTTGTCCACCTTGCGAAGCTCCCTTGCCGGAATCTCCACATATCTGGTTATCATCTCTTCAGAAAATGCCTGCAGATCCGCTGCCGCCCGTTCTGAGAGCGAAGCCGCCTTATAGATTCCCTTTTTCAGTTTCTCAAAGCTGTCCAGTTCCAGCCCCCATGCCTCATTAAAGGCGGAAACCTCCCCATAACGGCGCTCCAAACGTTCCACAAAAACATCCTTGCTCACTGTCTGCGCCGGATTGGCCAGCATTTCCTCCGCGATATTCAATCCGTAAACGAAAGCCCAGGCAGGCTCATTTCTCATAAAATATCCGATCAGATACGGATCCTGTGCAAAGGCCTCCAGCCCTTTCGCATATCTGACCGCCGATTCCTCATAGGCAGGTGAAAAGACATCCGGGAAATCCCGGAAAATAGCTTCCGGCGTATGCGGGAACCCCTCTTCGCAGAAAGCATCCATAGGGATTACATAAGGCATGCGTGCAAAACGGATAAACTCTCTGTTGGACCAGTTTCCAATGGTATTGACACCCCAGGAAAGCAGATAATGCTTTACAATCTTCATCCAGCTTTCCTTCCAGCCCTCACCGAAGGCCGCCTTCAGATTCTCCGTTCCGAAATTTAAGAAATCCTTTTTATCATGGGACATGGCAATCGTTCCAGGCCTGTATTCTGCGATTTCTTTGCAGCCCTTTGCAGCCTGTTCCCCAATGAAATCCCGCACCGGCCCCACCCGGGTTTCCACACCGGGATTAATACAGTCCAGTCCTGAAGAGAGGAAAGCATTTCCTTGCGGATCTACCAGCCAGAATCTGCCGTTTTCCCTTTCCGTATGGAACCATCCCGTCTTTTGGAAGGTCTTTCCCTTCCAGCCGCCGAATTCGTCCCAGTCCGGGAACGGGAAATGATCCCCACTGGTTTCCGCCTCCTCCAGCAATGCCCGAAGCCGCCTTGTACATTCCTCCCGGCCGGACAGCTTTCCCTCCCAGTCCTTCTGCGTCCACTGCCCCAGCTCGTCAATCAGCTGCTTCTTCTGCAGGCTGCAGTCAGGAAAGGCATCTGTGAAAAAGCATTTATCCGCAGCGAAATGGAAGGCCTCAAAGCCGGGCGCCGTCTGCAGCCGGATCTGTCCGATATCGCACAGCCTTACCGGCTTCCCGAAAATGCTCATCTTCAGGCGCCCCGGCGTACGCTCCGGAAATATCACCTGGCTGTCCAGTATCCGGAAATCAAAGGGCACCATCGTTTCCACCTGAGGAAGCAGCCCGAAAATAATGCGCATCTGAGGCTCCTGAGCCGGCGGTTGATGCCCTTCTTCCGCCGGATTCTCATAAAAAGAAAGCTGGAAGCACATGGAATGCTCTTCACATACCTCCGGCTTCAGGCAGAGATACGCAAAGTCCTCCAGCCGGACAGACCTGTCCTCCGCTCTGGAATACAACAGATAATCAAGCCCCTCCTCCGGACAGGTAAAACAGGCTCTTCCATCCTCCTGCCAGTTCATGCTTCCCCTGTACAGCCTGGACTGGTTCCATTCCAGTGTATGCCGGATTTCCCCTTCTCCGGCGTTCCTGCTGTCATAATTCATGATTTGACCCCCTTATCAGAGTTTAAAGTGAAATCGGTTTCACCCTCATTATAAAAGCAGGAAAACAGGATGTCAAATAGTAACTGTGAAGTTACTGTTCACTCAGTACTGTGCATTTACTGCACAGTACGTAAGAAAGTGATTCAAGAGTGCATAAATCCCATCGCCGCAGGCGATTTTTAATGGATTTATGCAGTTACTGGTCACGGAGTGAACAGTAACACTGTGAAGAGAAGATACTAATCGAATAACAGCTGCAAAGCTAGTATTCAAAGATACTGAACCGCCAGGTTACAGGGCGGCCGCAGGCGGATCCGCGGCAGGAAGCCCGGCACCTGTGCCACTTTTTCCTTATTTCCTTATATCCTTATTTTCTTATTTCCGTTTCTGCAGTGCAGCACGCAGAGAGGGGAACAGTACCGGCGCTGCCGCCAGGAACGCCATAATTATGTAAGATGCGGTAAGTATATACATACACTGATCAATCGTATATATCTCCGCCACCCTTCCCAGCACATTGCTCCCCAGGGAATCCCCCAGGCTTCCGCATACGGAAAGCAGCGCCAGCTCAAGACCCTTTTGTTCCTTCCTGATATATCCGATTCTCTCCTTGGGCAGTCCTACGAAGGTACAGGAAATGGACACGCTGCATATCAGGAATACCAGCATGAAAATAAAAGGGGAAGGTGCTTTCACAAGAAAAAGGCCGCCCGCTGCCGTTATCAGCAGAAATATGACATTGAACCTCACCACGTTCACTTTATCCACTATCCGCCCTGCCAGCATATAGGTAGGGGCGCTGACAAGCTCGTCCATGGACATGAGAATCCCCACCTTGGCAGGAGAAAAGAGCAGCACATTGTAGCAGTACATCGGTATGATAAAGCTCCACATAGGCCCTGCCACAAAGGACTGGATGAATACCAGAAGGCAGAAAACCAGTATCCTTTTATTGATTGACTTGAATATCTGCCAGACAGGCAGTCGTTCTTTACTGACCGTTTCGCTGCCTTTCAGCCCCGCGGCGGCCCAGACAGAGGAGGCCATCAGCAAAAAACTGCATATATACAGCGCATATTCCCCTTCCCGGAACTGATAGAGCAGGCCGGAGATCATGCCGCCTACGCTGGCAAGCAGGGAGGATACGCTCTGTACGGCGCCGTATATCTTCCCATAGCCGCCTCCGTCAGCCATTTCCATCACATAGGAGCCGCTTACCGCCAGGAAAATCCCCCGGAAAATGCCCAGAGCCGCCATCAATATGGTAAAAGCCGCAAGCTCGTCCGCCCTTGCCAGAAGCGCGGATACCACTGCAAGGCCGGCAAGTGAGGAAAGAATGAATTTCTTCGTTCCCAGGATATCGGAAAGATGGCCGATGACAAGCTTGATTACCATCAGGCCTATGGCCACGGCGGACATAGCGCTTCCTATCCTGCCGTAGCTTTGCCCATGATCCGACATTCTCAGCGGAATCACCGTCATCACCACATTGTAGCCGAAAGAAATCAGCCCTGAAATAAGTGTAAACCCAATAAATTCCCTGTCTATCTTCCTGCCGGTCTTCTTCTCATGCATCCTGCCGCCTCCATCGAACATTTGTTCTATTACCATAATATAGCACATACGTTCTCATTATGCAAGGCTGAAATAAACTGTCCGTAAGCAGCATGAATTATCGGGAATGTATTTCCGATTTAAAAATTTTCCTGCAGCCGGCACGTATTTTCCGTTCAGCAGTACCGGCCGGCCTGCGCATTCCACATTTGTGCATACTTGCCGTTTCCGGCCAGCAGCTGGCTGTGAGTGCCCTGCTCCACAATCCTTCCGTCCTCCATCATATAAATGCAGTCGGCATCCCTGGTGGTGGACAGACGGTGGGAGATGAAAACTACCGTTTTATCCGCGGCGATTTCACGCAGCGCCTTATTTAACTGGTATTCCGCCATAGGGTCCAGGGCGCTGGAGGGTTCATCCATAATGATAAGATCATTTTTCCGGTATAAGGCCCTGGCAATCGCCACCTTCTGGCTCTCGCCGCCGGACAGGTTCACACCGTCCTTTTCAAATTCCGTAGTAAGCGGCGTCTCCGTCTGGTACTTTAATTTTCTGTCGGTGAGGGTAAAACGTGCGTCATATAACGATTTTTCCACCTCATAGGTTTCCTTTTTATCCATGGCACACAGGTCCATCACCACATTCTCCCGAAGCGATGCCGCATAGATTTTATAATCCTGAAAAACTGCGCCGATCTGTGATCGGTAACCGGCTAAATCAAGACTGCGGATATCCTCGTTGTTGCGAGTAATTTCGCCGCTGTCCGGATCGTACAGCCGCATAATCAGCTTGATCAATGTGGATTTTCCGGCTCCGTTGTATCCCACCAGCGCGATTTTCTGTCCCCTCCGGATCTCCATGTTAATGTCCTTAAGCACCTGCCCTCCTCCCTGGGAATAGGAAAAATCAACATGTGACAGCCGCAGGCTCTCCCAGGCATCCTTCACGGGAATACTGCCGCTTTTTATCTGCGGGCGGTACTCCAGAAACTTCCTTATTTTTTCTATAAATACACTGTTCAGTCTCATTTTGGGATACATTCCCGCCAGCTGGCTGCAGCAGCTGCTAAGGCTTCTGACCGCATAGAACAGAATGACCATTTCACTGACGGAGACACGCTTTTCCACAGTCATCTTCCACAGAAGCCATGCGGCATACACCCCATAAACCAGAAACTCTCCTGCGATAAAGTCCTTGAGGAAGCCCAAAAGCCAGAGCCGTCTGCCATATTTCATGCTGGTCTGACGGATATCCCTGCTGCATTCATAAAAATCCTTCAATAATAAATCCTTCACCCTTTCATGCAGCCGCAGTTCTTTTGCGTAATCCAGGAGGTAAAAAACTCTGTGGCTGTAGGCTCTTCTGCGCTCCGCCGGATTTATTTCCAGCCGCAGCCTGGCCTGCAGGGCATAATACAGTTTTCCTGACAACAACGTAATTGCCAGCCCGGCCCCGGCTATCAGAAGCCCTTCGCCGCTGTTGCCGCAGAGGAAAAGGAAGAATATCACAGCCCCCGTCATCCGCCGGAAAAAGGTATAGACATCCTCCAGGAACCGATCTACGCAGCGGTCTGCTTCCGTGGTTGATAAAATAAATTCGTTATAGAAAGCCGGGTTATCATAGCAGGCAAGATCCATCTGCCTGGCCTTTTCATAAATTTCTTCCCTGAGCTTCTGATACAGCAGCGGCTTCAGCTTTACGGAAGACCACTGATTATAAACCGCATCCGTCAGCTGATGGAAAATGAACAGAATAAATATAAGCAACGTTGATACCGCCAGCTTTGAAAAGGGCATCCCTTCCTCCACCGCCCGCAGGTTATAGCCAATCCACCAGGTATGCTCCAGAAAAATAAAGGCTTCCACTTTGATTGAGCCCAATACATGTATGAGGAAATGTCCCGGCGATGCTTTGAAGCAGAACCGGAAAAAATAAAGCTGCCTTTCAAGGGCTTCCTTCATGGTAATTTTTTTATCTTCCACCTTCTGCCGCCTCCTTTCCTCCACTGAGATGCTCTGTAAAAATACTCCCCCCAGCCCAATCCTCTTCTTCCCAGACCGCCTGGTAATTTCTGGCCTGCATACGGTACAGGGCGGCATATTCCCCGTTTCTGCGCATCAGCTCCAGATGGCTTCCCTCCTCCATCAGATGCCCGCCGCCAAGAAGCAGTATCTGATCCGCATTCTGAACGGAGGAAAGCCTGTGGGATATAAATACGAGCAGCTTATCCTGCTTTGCCCTGCTGATGCTTTGAAACAGCTCATATTCCGCAATCGGGTCAAGGGCGCTGGAGGGTTCGTCAAACACCATAACCGGGGAGTCCTGTACGAACGCTCTTGCTGCAATGATTTTCTGGGCCTGCCCGCCGGACAGCACGGCGCCGTCCTCCGTAAATTCCTTTGTCAGCACTGTATCTAGCCCACAGGTAAGCGCTTCTATTGTTTTGTCGGTTCCGGCCAGCTTAAGCGCCTGCCAAATCCTTTCCTCCGAAATTTTTTCCCCCATGCTGACGTTGTCTCTCACAGATCGCGCCAGGATTTTCCCATCCTGAAACGCGATGGCAAACAGGCGGCGGTAGGAACGCAGGTTGTATTCCCGGATATCCCGGCCATTGACCAGTATCCTGCCCTCCGTCGGGTCATACAGGCGTAAAAGCAGCTTGATCAGCGTAGTTTTCCCGGCGCCGTTATAGCCTGCAATGGCACAGGTTACCCCTGCCTGAATCGTAAAGCTCACCCGCTTGAGCACCGGTCCGCCGGTACGATAGGAAAAGCTCACATTCTGAAATTCAATCCGTTCCACCCTTTCCGGCGCGGGCACGCCGTCCGAATCCTCCGGCATTCCCGGCTCGTATTCCATGAAGGCGCGCAGATTGGCTATGTACATCCCCTGTTTAAAGCTGTCGGTGAGGGAATTGGAATAGCCGATCAGAATCCAGCTGACCGCCACCATAAGGCTGCTCAGTACGGAATATTCCGAAAGCTTCATGGTTCCCGCCACCATTGTCCGGTATGCGCCGTAAAAAATAACTCCCTCAAACATGATGGTAAAAGTAAAATACAGATAACCCCATCCATTTAAAATACTGCGCAGGGCATATTTATCAATAACCTTTGTCATTCCTTCCACAGACTCCCGGTGTTTTTTCTGCATGACATGAAAAATACCGGTAAGGCGGATTTCCTTCGCATAGTCGGACAGGTGGACCACCCGGTTGACATAATCTGCAATCCTTTTGAAAATAGCTGATTCCTCATACATCCGGTAGGAAATACGGTTCAACGCCGCCGCAAACACAAAATTCCCGATAACAGGGCCGAGCACGAATAAAATTGCCCATTTGTCCAAAGAAAACAGCATCACCCAGGACACCGCAACCGCAGCCGTCCCAAACACGATCTGCCAGATATTGTCCACCATCTGCAGTAGCCTTTTATCCGTATCCTCCATAGCCAGAAGATAACGGTTGTAAAATTCACTGTCCTCAAAACAGGCCAGCTCCATATTGCAGACCTTTTCATACAGCCTCCGGTACAGCCCCTGATAGACATCCACGTCAGCCAGCGGCTTCAGACGTTCCTCATACCAGTTTTCAAACAGGCTCAGGAAAAAGAACAGGCCTATCGTCCCTGCCAGGAATCCTAAAATCTCCGGGTAGCTTCTGTTTTCCTCCAGCATGGAAACAAGCTTTTTCAAAAAAAAGCCGCTGAAAAACAGCCAGGAAAAATAGCCTGAAAGACAGACCAGCCCGGAACACAGAACCCGGCCGGGACACAGCTCCATGGCAAGCTTGAGCATATAAAAATTGTTTTTTACCGCTGTTTTTATGTTGTATTTTTTATTTGGGATTTTCAACGGTACATCCTCCTTCGCCGCTTTGTTATATGGTAAGGCTATTATATCTGATTCTTTCCTGCTGCGGATGCAGTTTCCCCGAACAGGGGCACTTTGTCCTTAAACTGTCCTTGCCGGAAGCTGCGCAGATGACCTATAATAAACACAGGAAATCAGAAAGGAGCCATTTTCATGCTTCAGGTAGGACTTTGCGACGATGAACCGGTACTGCTGGATACGCTGGAGGAAAAGGTGCGCAGGTGTTTTTCGGAAAACTTAATTTTTGCTGAAATACAGGCATTTACCGGCGGCCAAAACCTTCTGTATGAAGCGGAGGACGGGAAAAGGTTCGATCTCCTCCTTCTGGATATTGAAATGCCCGGCATGGACGGCCTTGAGCTGGCCTCCCGCCTCAGGCAGCTGCTTCCGGACGCCCTCCTGATCTTCATTACCTCCCATGTGGAATTTGCGCTGGACGCCTATGAGCTGTCCACCTTCCGCTATATACCTAAAAATAATATGGATGGCCGCCTGGAGCACGCGCTTCTGGACGCGGCCGCCGCCATACAGCTTCAGCAGTCCCAGTCCTATATTATCAGCAATCAGAACAGGCTGGAACGCATCCCGCTGAAAAATCTTCTCTATATCCAACATGTGGAAAAGAATTCCCTGCTTGTCACGGATCTGCCAGCCCCGGAAAATACCGGGAAAAGCGGCGGCGCGGAGCACACGGAATTCAAGGTAAGGAAAACCCTCCAGGAAATCTACGAGGAATTAAATCCTGATGATTTCCTGTTTATCGACAGAGGCTTCATCGTCAATCTCTCCCATGTCATGAGCGTAAAGGCCGGCGGCTGCATCCTCAGGGACGGCACCAGGCTTCCGGTCAGCCAGGCGAGGATGCCCGTGCTGAAAGAGCATCTGCTCAGCTTCTGGAAACAGCACATTTAACGCACGAATCCACAGACACAGCATAAGGACGGCGGAAAAGAATGAAAATGAGAAAAACGGAACTGCTGAAGGAAGCGGAGGAAAAGAACCGGCTTCTGCACCGGCAATATGAAATACTTCAGAAAAATTATGCGGCGAACGCCCAGCTTTTTCACGACATGAACCATCATCTGCAGGTTATCTACCACCTGGCGGAAAGAGGGGAAAACGAAAAAATCCGGGCTTATATCGCCCATGCGGCGCGCCCGGTACAGGAGCTGTCCGGCTGCGTCTGGACCGGCGTGGATATTGTGGACGCTATTATTAACCAGAAAAAACAGCTGGCCGAGGAAAAAGGATATACAATGGATATCAACGCCCAGCTTCCTTATAATACAGGAATCGCTTCCGACGATTTCTGCACCATCCTCTCCAATCTGCTGGACAACTGTCTGGAAGCCATGGACCGGAAACGCAGACAGCGCGGGGAACAGCCTCCGGAGGGCGCAATTCAGCTCACCCTGAGGCGGATTAATCATTTTATCCTGATTCAGGCCAGCAATCCCTGTCCCGATATCCGGATAAAAAGAAAGGGCTTTTTTCCTACTTCCAAGAAAAATAAGCTTTTACATGGCTGGGGGCTGAAAAGTGTGGAGGCGGCTGTCCGAAAATACGAAGGGACTTTTCATTGCGAGGTATCAGAAGGAAGGTTTACGGCATCAGCCATGCTGTTTTTTCCGGAAACGAATGGAAAAGCTGAGAGCCTTATGAAAAAATAAGGTAACTGTTCAGCAGGTCAGGTTTTCCCTGCAAGCCGGGAAAGGCAGGGCTGCTGTTGTTTTATAGTTGAATTTGCGGAGGTGTCATATGGTAAACCCCCAATTTTTAATAGAAACAAAACGTCTTATCATCAGGGAAATGCAGCAATCCGATTATGATGCATTGTGCAGGATATTATGTGATGAAGAGGTGATGAGTGCTGCTTATGAAAGTGCATTCAGCCCGGAGGAAGCACAAAATTGGTTGAACAGACATTTAAAAAGATATGAAGATTATGGTTTTGGGCTTTGGGCTGTTGTATTAAAAGAAACAAATGCGATGATTGGGCAGTGCGGCCTGACACTACAGCCCTGGAAAGGCAAAGAACTTTTAGAAATAGGGTATTTGTTTCAGAAGGCGTACTGGCATAAAGGTTATGCAACGGAAGCGGCAATCGCGTGCAGGGAATATGCGTTCACAGTCCTTAATGCGGACAGCGTCTGCTCTATGATTCGGGACACACATATAGCTTCTCAAAATGTCGCTGTCCGGAATGGGATGAAAATTATTGATAAAACTACTAAGAATTTCAGGAATACAGAAATGGAATTTTTTCTGTATTCTGTAGATCAGGCAAAATGACTTTAATATTTTGAATGTTCCCAATGATTCGGCAATCAATGGAAATTATAAAGAAATATGCTAAGACGGTACAGAATTAAAGGAGGTATTTCCATGAAGCTTTTATCCATGCTGTCCGAGGTTATTTTCCAGGTCATTATTTTTTCTCTCCTTCCCTTCCTCTGGTGGTTTTTCACGGCCCGCAGAAAGGAGAGCTTCTTTTCATGGATTGGGTTAAAGGCAGTCAAAGGAAGCTGGCCGAAGGTTATCGGCGGCATCCTCTTCTTTTTCCTTCTCTGCCTGGTTTCACAGCTTTGGTGGATCCCTCACCTGCTGCCTGCCGGGGCAACAGTACAAAGCTCCTATGCCGGAATGGGGTGGAGCGCATTTCCCTCCGCTTTTCTTTTCGGAATCATCCAGACCGGGCTCTCCGAGGAAATTCTCTTCCGCGGCTTCCTTGCCAAAAGGCTCATCAGCCGCTTCGGCTTTGCCACGGGCAATCTGCTGCAGGGACTGGTATTCGGCATCCTGCACGGAGCTATGTTTTTTCTGGTGACCACACCGCTGAAAGCGCTCATAATTACGCTGATTACTGGCTTCAGCGGCTGGCTTCTCGGATGGATGGCAGAAAAAGCAGCAGAGGCATTTGGATTATTGTGACAGACAAGGTGGCAAAGTGATATATACATATCTCCCATGTATCACTTTGCCGCCCTGTACCGCCTGTTTATATGTTATCTGCCCTGTCCCGTTTCCAGGCGGCCGAAGTTTTTCAGCAGCACAAGCTTGTCCACTGCGGCGGCCGCCTTCCACCAGTTTTCACTGATGGCAAATTCCTTCGCATATTTTTCATTGTTATCAAACCAGGTCCATGTAATTCCCCAGACACCGTTCTCCGGCAGGGTCTGCTCCAGGTAGTCCAGCTCCTTTTCAACAATTTCTTTGTTATCCTCATAGCAGGCGCTCTGCGGCCCGATGATGTAGTTGGAGGGGCGGACACCGTAGTAAGCCCATTTGGAGACATCTGTTTCTATGGAATTTTTCACCAGGATTTTTATTTTTTCCCAAAGGGCATCGTAATCATAGTCTCCATACTTAAGCTCCTTCAGTGTTTCAACCATCCCCATAAATCCGGCGATGCCCATATCCCCGAAATCCTCACAGTCCTGAAAGCCGGTAAGCAGCTGATTTGTTATTTTTTCCGTCTTCCTGTACAGTTCGGATCCGGGATCCATATATTTCAGGATAAACGTCGCAATGTCGCAGGTGGGACCGATGCTTTCCACAAGATTCCTCTCTTCATCATACTGCCACCAGGGCGCATGGGGAAAATTATCATTTGTGGGAATGCAGAAGCGCCAGCCGTAATCCATCAGATCCTTTTCGCTGTACAGATACCTGAAAATCCCCTGGCAGACGGGGTGTTCCATATCCGTAAAACCTATATTCCTCAATATACGTATCGCCATGGAGGTCTGATAAGGGTTGGAATCAGGGTTCCAGTTATCGGCATCCAGGGCATATCCAAAGCCGCCGTCCTCATTCTGGTACCAGGAAAGGGCGTCCGCCACGTCCCGGTGGCTCCCGTTTTCAAAAAAATAATTCCAGAGACTCAGCTCCACCTCCCTGGCGTTTCTGTGCATCCAGTACTTAATTTCCGTCAGTTTATTCAATGCTATCAAAGGGGTATCCTCCTGCTTTTTTCGGCTATTATACCATGGACATCGTGGCAGGTATTGTAAATTTACGACATGTCAGCCGGTATTGTAAACTTGCGGCATGGCGGCACCCTCATTTTTCCCCGGCGGACTGACTGCGCGCATACCGCCTGGCCTCCTCCGGCCGCATGGTGTGATATTTTTTAAATTCATGAAGAAGGTGGGACTGATCGGAAAAGCCGTAACGCCGGACAGCCTCCATCACATCAAAGGCCGGAGCGGTCAACAGTTCATTCCACAGGTTCTGGTAGCGCACCAGCGAGGCAAACTGTTTGGGAGAGATCCCCATATATTCCCGGAACACCCGTTCCAGCTGCCGATTGCTGATAAATACTAGATCCGCAAGCCCGGCAGTTTTCAGATTTCCTTTCTGCTTCAGGGTATGGTAAACCGCCGTCTCCAGATAGGTATTTTGCCGCTTTTCATTCAGCTGCTTAAGAAGGATTTTTTCCGCCGCCCTGGAACGCCCCTCCAGGGTTTGGATATCGTACAGAAGCGGTTCAACGGCCTTTTGGATCCCGGCATAATGCCGGCGGACGTCAAACACGTTATTCTTCACCTCCGCCATGGAGTCCCCGGAAAAAAGGACCGCGCTCCAGGCGAAAAAACGGATGCCGAAGGTGGAGCGGATTTCCGGTCTACCGCTCTCCTTCGGCAGTCCTGCAGAATAAAAAGCTTCATTATTAATGCCAACGAATTTGCCGGATATATTATTGTTGGTGTGGCTTACCTGAAAAATAATATCCATGCAGGTGTCGGGAACAATCAGCCCTTCCTGTATTATCCCAGTGTCTGCCAGGGGACTGTCTGTTCCCCAGAAGCATTTTACGTAGGGTTGCAGCCCGCCGCAGGGCGGAATTTCCCTGTAGCCTCCGCCGCTTCTGTACGGCGCCGCTGTATGGGGCTGATACATTTGATAAAACCGGTTCATACAGACTCCTTCCGTAAAAGCCTTTCCGCAGCGGGTTATTCAGAAGCTGTGATTCCTTTTCTCATACCTGCGCCGCATCCATCGTTGGGAAGTCTTGTAAATCCCAGTTTTTCATAAAAAGGTTCTTTGCCCTTGCGGGCTGTCAGGCCAATGGAAGCCCAGGGAGCGGTCAGGCTGCCCTGCGCATGGCTGATGAGCCTTTCCACAATGGCGCTGCCAATGCCTTTTCTCTGGTATTCGGGAAGCACGGCCACATCCTGGATATACCAATACATGCTGCCGTCTCCTACGAGACGCCCCATGCCTATCAGCTTTTCCTCATGATAGGCTGATACTGTAAAAAGTCCGTTTTCCAGGGCTTTTTCCGCCTGCGCATATGGGACCTCCATGGCGCCCGCGTCAACGCGGAGACGGATGAATTCTTCCGGAGTCAGGGTGTTTTCTTTGAGTTCGATATTCATTTTATGGTATACCTCCTTAAGACCTATGTAATGATTTTTGTTATAGCGTAATCATACCCTATTTATCGGACTTTCGCAAACCCGAATAACAAGCAATGGATATTCAGTATCAATAATGCAGAATATCAAGTTTTATTCGTCATTTAGTTTAAGAAAAACCATGTTTAGTCCGATAATGTTAATAGTATAGCAATTCGAAACCACTACTCTATCAATGGGAGAATAAACATGGTAAAAAACATCAAAATCAAGCATTTTCTAATCCTGTCATTTGCACTGATCCTGTTATTTATGAATATCCTGGGCGGAATGTCCATTTTCTACATGCAAAGACTGGCCGGCCAGAATATTGAATTTTACGAAAACACGCATACCGTCCAGATCCAGATAGAAAGCATCGAACTGATTATGTCGGAAATATCGAATAAAATCAGAGACGCCGTTATTTACAAAACAGATGACCATACCAGGGAATCCACCGCGTACATAGAGTCCTCTTTAAAGGATATGGAAAGCCGGATAACCACTGTAAAGGAACTTTTCAAGGGCAACCGTTCCCTGTTGGACAGTGCGGACAGCGCGGTAGCCACCTGGTTCAGCGAAACAGACAAACTGAAGGAACTCCTGGAGAACGACCGATTTGAAGCCGCGCTTAACGTATTTGAAACAGACTACCTTTCCGCAGAAACAACCATCACCGTTGCCGTAGAGCAGATCAAAGAAGAGACGCAGAGCACAGCCCTGGGATATTATGAAAGCGCCAGACGCAGTAAGGTTATTTCTCTTTATGTAATTCTCTCCATGCTTGCCGTTACCATTGGCTTAACCTATTTACTGTGCCGGATCCTTCTTAAAAGCATTGCCTATCCTCTGGCCCTGATTAAAGACGCTGCTTTTGCCATGTCCGAAGGAAACCTGCATCAGGAAATCGATTTTGAAGGAAAAAATGAATTCGGCCAGCTTGCCTCTGTGCTCAGGAAAACGTCCTCCACACTGTCTGCTTACGTGAAAGACATTGACCGTATTCTTGCGTCCCTGTCCGACCAGGATCTGACTGTGGAGCTCCGTCTGGAATATGTGGGTGATTTCCAAGAAATCATGGAATCCCTGAAAATGATCATTCACTCCTACCGGGAAATGGTCGGGCAGATTGAAGCTTCTGCCGATCAGGTGGAAGCCGGTTCCCAGGAGCTTTCCGCCTCTTCCCAGGTTCTGTCTCAGGGCGCGTCGGAGCAGGCCGCATCCGTCCAGGAGCTTACCGCCAGCCTGAATGAAATCTCGGCAAAATTAAAGGAAAACTCTGAAAATACCGATGCTGCGAATGAACTTACGGCCTCCGTGGGAAAACAGCTTGAGACAGGAAACGGACAGATGCAGGAAATGCTGGACGCCATGTCAGCAATCAATGCTTCCTCCAATCAGATAGCGAAGATTATTAAAACAATTGAGGATATTGCTTTCCAGACAAACATTCTAGCTCTCAATGCCGCTGTGGAAGCGGCCCGAGCCGGGAGCGCCGGAAAGGGCTTTGCCGTAGTTGCCGATGAAGTCCGCAATCTGGCCGGAAAAAGCGCCGAGGCTGCAAAAAGTACGGCCGAGCTCATACAGAATTCTATTACTGCCGTAGGCAACGGTGCCTCTATTGCCGACAGCACGGCGCGCACGCTCCAGGAGATTGTATCCGGCGCCGGCGATATCACCCGGATGGTTTCCAAAATAGCCATAAACCTGCAAAGGCAGTCGGACGCAGTCAGCCAGATCACTGTCGGCATAAATCAGCTCAACGACGTCATCCAAACCAACTCTGCCACCTCTGAGGAAAGTGCTAGCGCCAGCGAAGAGCTGAACAGCCAGGCAATGTCCCTGAAAGCGCTTATTGACAGGTTCCGGCTATAGGATTGGACGGATCGATATAGATGGCAGCACATAGGCTTCCCCGGGGAACGGCATTGAGGTAATTTTACCTGATTACACAGGAAAAGGCACAGGAAGAGCGTTGGGAGCATACCACGTTCTTCCTGTGTCTTTTTATCGTTTGCCCGGATTTGTTTTTCTCCCGGGTGTTTATAGGACTGAGTATAGGGGGTGCCCCGGGGGCAGAGTCAATATTAATTGGTGTGGATATGGAAAAGGGCTCCAACATTTTCTTAACGCAGTCAGTATCCACATTCTTTCGCCGCTTTGCCCGCGGTATTAATTTGGCGGCCTCTGTAGTGTCACGATTCTCATATGCATCCTTTTTCAGGCAGATGAAAATATCTGTCTTCTGAGTTTCCATTCCTCCGGATTTTCTGTTAATTCTTTAATCAGGCGCTTGCAAGTCTTCCATATTTCGTCAATTTAAAGCTGAACAACTATATAAGGTTCTCTGCCGGGCCGTTCCAGTTATTTCAAAATTCATATCATCTGACAACATTATTTCTGCCAACTTAAGCGTCATTATGGCGGCTAAACTCAAAAAAGCCTGACATTTTACCTATCCAGGCAGACTATCCTCCAAACACAACGCCCCATATCCAGTCCTTTCATTCGGATATCTCGTCTCCCCCCGCACGCTCCTGGCTCCTCTGCGCAGATGCGCTTTCAGCTTCTCTCCATACATATACGGATCATTCCCTCTCACAATCCCCCACTCCATCATCAGCGCCGCCGCCCCGGTGACAAGCGGTGCGGAAAAAGACGTACCTGTATACGCCTCATAACCGCCGCCGGCCCGGGCGGCTACAATATTCACGCCGGGTGCGGCAAGATCCGGCTTGGTATTGGGAAAACCCGGCAGTTCTTCTTCTCCCCGAACCCCTCTGCCTGAAAAATCCGCATAAGCATCGTAGGCTCCATAAATAGCGCCCACCGTAATCAGCTTCCCGGCCGTGGACGGGACCGTAAGCGTCAGCTCCGGCGTCGGGGCAAAAAAACGGGTATCCGCCGAACGTACCGCCTGCCCGGGCAGATACAGCTGGTATTCCCCTGTTATCAGAAGGACCGGCTCCAGCTGAAATACCCAGATACCAGCGTTAATGTAAGTTTCCACAGGAATAAAATCAAAATATATCTCCTGATTTACTGAATAAGGCGACGGCTCCCCCACATAAATGAGTATCCGCGTCTGATCGATAACAAGCTCCGTCCGCCCCGGCCTGGTCATCGGGACCTCCTCCCTCTGCCCGGAAGGGGCCTGCAGAATCACCCGGAAGCTGTCCGCGAAGTTTTTCCAAAGCTGGACATTGGTCGTGCTCTCATAATTTCCCACAGCCAGCTCCACGCTCTGCCTGCCGGCAGGCTGCCCTGGCCCGCCTTCAGAAAGTCTCCCGGAAACATGGCCGGCAGAAGCACCCTCATTGCCGCTCCCCGCACAAATCACATTTTTCCAAATCTCAGAAGCATTATCCATAAAACGCTCCAGAAGGGAACTGCCGTCATGCGCGCCGTAGCTGTTCCCGAAGCTTAAATTTACGGCCATAGGCATACCCAAAGCCTGCGCCTTGCCCAGTGCATAGGTCATTGCCCGCATCAACTGGGTCGTGCGCGGATAAGCACCGCTGCCAGCCTGCCCCAGCTTTACAATAAGCAGGGCCGCACCGGGCGCCGCACCCGTATACCGGGCATTGGGATTACTGCCCGCAGCAATGGCGGCCACCGCAGTCCCATGCCCGGAAATATCCATACTCGGCACTCTGCGGAAGGTTTCCTCCCCGCCAGCCTCCAGCGCTTCCGTAATCTGCGCCTGCGTAAACTCCACCCCGACGGAAAACCCTTCCGGCGGGAAAAATCCCCTTTCCGGATCCGGCGCCAGTGTCTGATCCCACAGATAAAGAATCCGGCTGCCTGCACTGTCCCTGAAATCCGGCAGCGAATAATCAATTCCCGTGTCAAACACAGCCACAATGCAGCCGCTTCCCGTCAGCCCCCCTCTGTCCGTCTGTCCGCCCGTAAAACTCCCGCCGCCCGTAGGAAAACAGGATTGCTGTTTAGCATCATAAACGCTGTATAAAAGCTCCTTCGGTTTTTCCACATATTCGATCCCTTCCGCTGCCACAAGCACCGGAATCAGGCTTTCAGGTATGGTGACTATGGCATAACCGGCCAGCAGAATTTCCACCTTGATATATTCATTTTCCAGCCTGCCGATATCACCATGGAATTTAACGATCAGCTCCCAGGTCCTGTCTGAAACATCAAAGCCCACGTTAAGGGTCCTGGAGAGTTCCCGCTCCTCCTGCGTGGAATCCAGGCTCAGATTCAGAATATTTTCCAGCTTCTGTGAATTCATCCCATTTCCCCCTTCCGGCAAAAAGCAAAATGCATTACAGGATTAAAAGAGCCGGCGGAAGCAACGTTCCGCCGGCACAACTCTTACTCTTAATCTATGAACTTTCGGAAAAAATGTGTAACCGCCCAGCCAACTTCTACAGCTTGGAATAGCCATACCCATTCACCATGGCGTCAAGCTTCTGTTTTGCCTTGCAATACGGACAATTATGTACCTCATATGCCTGATACCCGGGAATGTCGCTGGTATCAAACATGGACTCCACCCTCATGCCATTAATAGACTTAATAGCGCTGAATACCGCACAGATCCCCTGTACCTGTCCGCCATAGTACTCAATACACTCAAGGCTCCTGCGCATCGTCATGCCGGTGGTTGCAGTAGCCAGCAGCAGCAGAACGTTTTTCCCCTGGATCTCCCCAACCAGGTTATCCCGGAAAATCATCTGGTTATTCACATTAAACTCCGGCGTTACCACATAAACCGTGTTGTGCATATTCATGGAAGGAAAACTCCCTTTTTCCAGCTCCTCCGCCATATATGCCCCGATTACTTCACAGCCGTCCAGGCAGACTATGGTATCCACCACCGTCTCTATGGGCAGTCTCTGCACAAAGGCCTTACCTACTGCCGCAGCCTCACTGCGCCTTGTTTTCAGCCCCGTCATATCCACATAGTAATTGATATGGGAGTGACTCGTTGCAAAATGGCCCGGTATTGCCCTGAGAATAATATTGCTTCCGGCCTTTGAATAGAACTTCATCACCTTATTTTCCATACCTTCTCCTTCCCTGCGCCGTACGCACCTCTACCAGATTTACAATTTGAAGTATAACCCCCCCTGCTGCCGCGGCAATCCACTCTTCCTGCATAACCGGTTCTCCTGCCCATCCGCATTCCTGCATAACCGGTTCTCCTACATTCCCGCTTCTCCTGCATCCCTGTTTCTCCATCATACCGGAAAAATGCACCTGTCAGGGAATCACTTTTACTTCGAATCATATTTTTATTATAAGTGTTTTGGAATATTTTTACAAGTTTTTATAGCGTCAGCGCACTTTTATAGGCATTTCAAACAATTTTCTCTCCGACAATTCAGCACTTTTTTCACAGTTATCCATACCTGCGGCCATCCTCACAAATTTCCCCAACCATCATTCCTTCATTCTCACCGGATCTCCTTCTGCAAAATCCCTGTCCGCCGCATTGATAACCTTAGTGTTACCATCCAGTGCCCCTGACTGCAGCGCAGCATACCTGTTATTCTTATCCAGAACCTCTACCATAAGCTTCTCCGCCGTCAGCTCTTTTCCAAGAATCCCGCTCCGTTCCCCCAGCACATACACAAAATTACGCTGGTTTTCATCCGTATGAAGCGCATCGATGGAAATACAGCAGTTATACAGCTCAGACTGTACGGACAACCGGAAACTGCCGCTCTGCCCTATCGTACCCACGCCCTCCGGCAGGTTCATCAACACCCGGAAGCTGCCGGGACTGGACTCCTCCTCCGTCAGATAATCCACTGTTACCTCCGTTTCCACGCTGCCCAGGCTGACACTTGCACTACTTCCCTGATTCACATATTTCTTATCCTCTTTATCCAAAATCACCTCAAACTGCAACGGTTTTCCAGTATCAGCAAACACTACCGCCGCACCTGCCGGAGTATTCTCTCCTGCCGCCACTCCCACACGCGTCACAATCCCGGCCTGTTCAGCACTGATCAGCCCCTCTGCCTTCACCAGCTCCTGAAGCTTTGCCAATTCTTCTCTCGCAGCCTCCAAATCCAGCCGGTAAATCCCTAACGAACTGTCCGAAAGCTCCGGACGCATACTGTCCTCCAGCCCCCGATCCGCTTCCAGCTTCGCCTTTTCCAAAGCATCCTCCGCATCCTCCACAGCCCGTTGGGCCGCCATGATTTTATCCTCCAGACTCTTCCTGGTACTTCTCCAGCTCTCCCACTTCGCATCCTCAGACGTAAAGTCAGGCTGCCCGGGCGCATTCCCCTGAAGCGCCCCCACCTCTTCAGAAATATCCTCCTGCGCATACCCCGCCTGCGCCAATTCCTTTTTTACCTGTGAAAGCTCCGCCTCCTTCTCCGCCAGCTCCGCCTTCCAGGCCTCCACCTCATCCTTATCCACTCCGCCCGAGCCTTCGCTGCTGCTTCCTCCATCACCCGAGCCCCCATCCTGACCCGACTCACCTTCCTGTGTCCCCCCAGTCATGCCATTCCCGCTGACCGAACCGGAACCGCCATCCTGCGCCCCCTCTATAACCATACCTTCCGCCATTCCCCCCTCCGATATGTTCCCCTCACTCCTATCTCCTCCACTCTTTGCGCCATCCGGGCCCGAACCGCTCCCCTGCGCATCCGCAATCTTTTTCTTCAGCTCATCCACCTCAGCCTGCAGACTCTCCGCCCGCCTCTGCAGCTCCCGCACCCTGCCGGAAGCCGATTGCACCTCCTGCGTTCCCTGAAAAAGCCTTGCCTTCCACTCCTGATAAGCCTCCTCCTGCCGCTTACGCTCCTCCTCCGAAGTCAGCTTCAAATTCTTATCCAGATGCTCCTGCAGCTGCGCCCGCGCAGCCGCCTCATCCTCCAAAGCCCTGTCAAGCGCCTTCTGCGCCTGCTCCACAACCCGGACCGCATCCTCCCCGGCCCTGCTCATCTCCACATTCTTTTCTGCCCCTGCCAGCTCCAGATTTCCCTCAAGCGTTGCCACCTGAAGCTCCAGCTTCGCAATACTCCGCTCCTGAGCCCGCACCCTCCCCATCAGATACTCCCCATCCAACGAAAAAAGCGCCGTTCCCTCCTCTATCCGCTCCCCCGGAACCACAAACACCTCACTCACCCGAAGCCCCTCCGCCACATTCACAGCCAGCTCCCCGCTCCCCTTCACATTCCCCGCCTTCTCCACCACATGCTCAACCGCCATCCGCCCCGGATTCTCCACAGAAACCCGCGGCAGCCCATTCGCATAAATCCCCCTCGAAACCAACGTCAAAACCAACATCCCCACCAAAAACCCCGCAAACCACTTCAAAATCCTCTTCCTGCTCTCAATCAATCCACCCATCCCACATCTCTCCTATCAATATTCCGTAACTACTCCACCCAAACTCCCAACCCCACCACTCCAAAAATCCACCTATCCCCCAATCCTTTCCTACCCTCACTTTATCCATATCCAACTCTAATCCTTGTCTTTGCCCTTGTCCTTGTCCTTGTCCTTGCCCTTGTCCTTGCCCTTGTCCTTGCCCTTGCCCTTGTCCTTGCCCTTGTCCTTGCCCTTGTCCTTGCCCTTGCCCTTGTCCTTGCCCTTGTCCTTGCCCTTGTCCTTGCCCTTGTCCTTGCCCTTGCCCTTGTCCTTGCCCTTCCCTACGCCCCACACTCCCCCAGGCTCTGCGGCTTTCCGCAGTCTTTCCCGGATTGCCCCTCGTCCCGTCCTCCTGTCCGGAGGGGATTGCGGGGGATTTTGACTGGAAGTTATGAAAAAATGGAGACATTTCTTACTTCCCGGATTTTCATGCCGCGGTCTGCCCAAATGGTGCTGTCCGACGACGGAAACGGCCAAGTCGCCGGCGACGCAGGCCGCTTCCGGAGGAGTTCCACCATTTAGACCGCGACATGAAAACCCGGGAAGTTAGAAATGCCCCATTTTTGAATACGCACAGACAAAACCCCCGCAACCCCTCCGGACAGGAGGACGGGACGAGGGACAATCCCAGGAAAGACTGCGGAAAGCCGCAGAGCCGCCCCTACTCCTTCAAAGCGGAGGCTACGATGCCCTGCTCGAGATAATCCTGCCCCAGCAAAAAGACAAACACCGAAGGCACCAGCGTCACCACCGAGGCCGCGAATGCGAACCCGGCCCTGTTCTGGCTGATTTCCGGCAGATACAGGGACAGCGGCCAAAGCGACTTATCCTTAAGAAAAGCCAGCGGCTGTTCAATCATGTTCCAGTACTCCAGAAATCCCAGCACCATGGCGGACAAAATCCCGCCCGATGCCAGCGGGAGCCCGATCTGCCAGAACAGCCGCCACTCCCCCGCCCCGTCAATTCTTCCCGCCTCCAGCAGCCCTGACGGAATTGTGCAGAACCCCCTGTAAATCAAAAACACCGGAAACGTGGAAAACACCGCCGGTAAAATAACCGCCCAATGCGTATTCATCACTCCCACCCTGTCCAGCACCAGATACTGGGAAAGCATGGTCACCTGGAAAGGCAGCAGCATAAGCACAATATATATGGTAAAAAAAAGCTTTTTCCCCCGGAACCTGTATACGGCAAAGCCCCAGGCCGCAGGCACACCTACCAGAAGCTGACCCGCCAGGATAATCGTCACCAGCCTGCCCGAATTCCAGAACACCGTAAAAAACTGCGGCGTATACAAAAGAAGGCTGCGGTAATGCTCCAGCGTTGGATAAAATGGCAGCGCCCTCCAGCTGATGTAACCCTCTCCGCCCTGAAACAGCGGCTGCAGATAAACGGACAGCTCCTGGCTGCTCATTATGGAACCGGACAGCAACAGAAACACCGGCGCGCACATCAGCAGTACCGGTCCTGTCAGGAGCAGGCAGAAAAATCCCCGCCGCGCCATGCCTGTCAGCTTCCTCAGCCTTCCACGCAGCCGCCCTTCCCGCCGTTTTCTCCGTTCCTTCACTGCTCATCACCCCCGTCCCAAAGCCTCTGCAGCAGCAGAATGACGATTAACAAAACGCCTCCCACACATACCGCGGCGGCAGCCATCTTATCAAGATCCAGGTAGGTAAACCAGTTGTTGAACAAATGCTGCAGCATGTACATACTCTCATGAGGATAGGCCCCCGCCACCAGATAGCTTTCCCTGAAAACCTTGAAGGAATTTAAAAAGGAAAGCACCGTTATGGTATACATGCTCCCTTTCAGCTGCGGCAGCATGACTGACCAAAATACCCGGAAGCTTCCCGCGCCGTCCACCCTGGCTGCCTCAATGAAATCCCCCGGAATTGCCAGGATCCCGGCCAGCCACAATATCACCGTATAACCCAGGTTTTTCCACACATAACTGAAAACCAGAACCCAGAAAGCATCCTCCGTCCACATAAAATCCACATGTGTTTCCAGCAGCCGGTTCAGAAAGCCGTCAACGGAAAAGGTCATTTTCCAGACAAGCACGATGGTAGCCGACGGCATTGCCATGGGAAGCAGGAAAAAAGATTTGAACAGCTGCACCTGTTTTAACTGCGAAAGCATAAGCGCCGCCGCCAATCCCAGAATAAGCAGAAGAGGCAGACAAATACATGTAAACCGCAGAGTATTATATACCGCCAGCCGGAAAGGTCCATTTCCAAATACGGTCCGGTAGTTCTCCAGTCCCGTAAATTCTCCTGTAACCGCCGTTGTAAAGGAACGCCGGAACACATCGATAAACGGAACCAGCACAAATACCGCCACCCCCAGAAAGCTGGGAAGCAGAAAGGCCAGGAAGGCCCTTCTGCTTCTGTGCTGCTTTTGTTGTGTACGAGGTTTTCCTTTCACACTGCACACTCCTTATTCTGCCAGATAAATGGCCGATTTCTGCTGTATCTCCCTCACGGCCGCTTCCACAGTCATGGAGCCGTTCAAAGCAGAAACACCATACTGCACCACAATGTCCTCAAGAAATGTGTTTCCCTCCAGGGAATGATCCGCCTGCCCTACAAGCTCCTTCAGCCTCTCCACCGAAGCCCTGGACGGACCTCCGTAGGAGAAATGGATTTCCCTGCCTCCGACCTTCCAGCTGCTTCCCATGGAAATCTGATCGTCCATACCACTCAACATATCAAAGGCTTCTGTGTTTACCGGTAACCCGACTCCTGAATTCGTTTTCTGGATTTCCGTACTGAGCATCATTTTTACAAAGCTCTTTGCAAGCTCCGTCTGGCTGCTTCCTGCGGCTATGGCCAGCTTGTTTGCCGGGATAAAACCGGTTCCATCCATGCCCGGCCATAAATCAAATACATAGCCATTATCTTCCGAAACCTTGCTGACGGCGCCCATATCAGACAGCATCCCTTCTGCATTTCCGGCCATAATCCCAACCATATCCCCCGCAGTCAGGGTGGCTATCGAACCAATCGTCCAGGCGTTCTTATTATCGCCCCAGACCTCCAGCTCCTCCTTGCCGATTCCTTCCATGTCCGCCTGGTATATCCGGGCCGCCTGGGTCAGAAGCTCTGTCAGTGCCTGCGTATTCAGTTTCCTGTCCTCCAGCAGACTGCTGCTGTTCACGAGCAGCAACTGCTTCAGCTCCTGTGTTGCATTAAAAGCTCCCGTAATACTGCTTTCAGGCCTTTCTGTACGCAGCTTTTCCACCAGCTGCGCATAAGTGGACAAATCCTTCACCGACTCCACATCCTCCTTTTTACCGCATATCATAGGAAGCTTAAACGCAGCGGGAATGATGAAGGTTCCGTTTTCCTCTTTATAAGCGGATGCGATATTTTCAAATACCTTTTTTTCTCCGGTCAGTTCGTCCAGGATATCTGACAAATCCGCCAACATTCCCTTCCGCACATAAATATCCGCATCCATATCATCCAGCAGAAGCACATCCGGCCCGTTCCCGCTCATCAGTTCCACATTGAGGTTCTTCAACGCATCCTGAGGCGTTATGGCGCTGCCGCTGTCATCTCCATACAGATAGGCATAATCATAAATATATTCGTAATTGATATATACATCCGGGTTTTCCTTCTGGAATATGGATATCGCCTGCCTGATTGTATAATTTTCCACCAGGCTGTATACCTTCAGCTGCTTTTCAGGAACCGTGGGTTCATTCGGGTCATAGGTAAAACGTACCATCTCATCCCCGGTAGTCAAAAGAAGGAACTCCCCGCTTTCCAGCCGGAGCATGCCGCACAGTCCAAGCGCGGGATCTCCAAGGCTGCTGAAGCTTCCGTCAATGAGCTGCTCCATGGCATTGCCGTTTTCCACATGACGGTACAGCCCTCCGCTGTATGCCACATAGATGGCCCCGTCTTCTCCGGGAAAAAGGATGCCGCCGTAGCTGTCGGAGCTGTTATTAAGCTTTGCTCCCATTTTTTCTCTGCAAAACTCATCCAGCACCGCATCCTTTTCCAGGGTGATTCCCTGTACCATATCATAGGACGTAACACCGCTGTTGCCCAGGCACAGCATCCTGTCGTCCACAAAAATTACCATTTCCGGCTGTTCCGGCAGCGTAAAAAGCTGCTCCAGTTCTCCTTTTTCCCAGTCTGCCATAAAAACCCGGCCCCTTATACTGAGCGCGATGCTTTCCGATTCCGATTTGGCGAACACCTTGCCCACATAATCGCCGTCCTCCATGTTTGCCGGGACTTCAGACATATTCCCATCCACGCCGATTCGGATAACTGATGAATCTGCCTTCAACGAAGCCCCTTCGCCTTCAAACATCAGATAGCTCAGCAATATACTCCCGTCAGGCGCAATGGAAGCGCCGGACACATAACCATCCTCGGAAATATTTTTTTTAAGCTCCTCATTATGTTCCGCCGGTATCCAGCTTTTTCCCTCTTCCGATGACAGATGAAGTCCTGACTTTGCGTCAAAGTACGCCAGCCTTCCGTCAGTCAGCATAGTCATGGTACGTCCTTCTACCGATGCCCCTTCCGGCAGCGGCGCCGTACTTTCCATATATCGGCCCATGGCCGCCACACTGCCGCTCTCCGCCTGCGTATCCCTGCCGTTTTCCTTCGATGCCGCCTCGGACTCCTCCGAAGCCGTTCCCCCTGAGCCCGTTTTCTTTGTCCCGCATCCGGTCATACTCAGCAGCACAGTCATAGTGTACAGAATACAAATCAACAGTGCCGGAATTCTTTTTCTTATTTTTTTATGTTTCAGCATATAAACCTCTTTCTGCCGTCCTCCGGAATCAACCCATGCTTATCCTGTCTTTTATTATCGCTGCGCGTTGGGCCGGATGCCCGCCCGTGCTGCATCTTCGTTCATTTCCCCGTAAATGCGCAGGTCAATCAGATCCTTTTTCACAGCTTCCTTCCCAGATCGGCAAATCTTTTTTATTTCCGCGGGCAACGAGCCAGGCATCCATGCTTTCATAGATATTTGGCGACTGCCGCGAAAGTCAAATGCCCCGCTGCCCGGCAGCGCTGCAAACCAGATGCTTCGTTGCTGCAGCGGGGTGTCTGACAATTGTCAGTTCAACACTGCATATCTCCTGCAGTCTGGTTTCATCATACCAGAAATTCCTCTAAGCTTTCTCTAAAACCACAGCTGTTCTGACAACATAACTGCTAATTACAATTCACTCCGCGGAACAATAACAGACTTCGCAATGCACACAAAAAAGCAGCTTCTGCTTATTTTGGCGCTGCGTTTTTTCTTCCAATGCTGCGCCCCTTCTTCCAATATTCGTTAGAGATTGTTTAGATACTTTTATGATATACTACTTATAAATACCAGTGCTTTTACTGCGCATGCCCATACGGATACGCGGCGGCAGCCGGGCCATTGCGCGATAATTCCAAATAACCGGATACCTGTAACTGTTCCGTTATCCGAACGGCTGCCATGAATATTCTCTGAGGGAGAGGCTATGAAAATTTTACTTGTGGAAGACGACAGAGAACTTAACAGGACGCTTCTTTTCCAGCTGGAAAAGGAGGGTTTTTTAGTGGATTCCTGCTTTGACGGGGAAGAAGCCTGTTACTATATGCAGGAAGGTCTCTATGACCTGATTCTGCTGGATCGCATGCTGCCGAAAATGGACGGTATCGCTGTCCTGGAAAAAATACGGCGGGAAGGAAATACCGTTCCCGTCATCCTGCTGACTGCGCTGGGGACGCTGACGGATAAAATAACCGGCTTAGACTGCGGCGCCGATGACTATCTGGTAAAGCCTTTTGCCTTTGAAGAGCTGGCGGCACGAATCCGCAGCATCGGCAGACGGCCCAGGCGGATGGAGGAGGGGCGGAAGCTTTCTTTTGATGACATCAGCTATTCTCCGGAGGAATTAAGGCTGGACGGCCCCGACGGATCCTGCTCCCTCTCCCGGAGGGAAGCCGCGCTCCTGGAGGCTTTTCTGAGAAACAGCGGCCAGTCGCTTTCCCGTCAGCTTCTTCTCTGCCGGGTCTGGGGGCCTGATACGGATGTGGAAGAGGGAAATCTTGACAATTATATTTATTTTCTCCGCAGACGCCTGAAAAGCGTGGGCAGCCGCATACAGCTGAAAACCGTGCGTGGGATAGGCTACCGCATGGAGGATTAAGATACATAATATGCTTTGCGGCAGGCGCCGCCGCAACAAAGGGTAAAATGGTACCAGAAAATCCTCGGCGCCTTACGCTGCTTTGCGCAGGAATCACCATCCTGGTCCTTATTTTTATGGCCTGCAGCTATCTGTATATCTCCGAAAAAAACCTGAAGGAAAACAGCTTTGCTTCTTTCCGCAACGATATGAACACTCTGCTCTCCAATCTGGAAAATCAGACGGTCATCACACATGAATGGCTTTCCAAGTTAGAGGGCGGGGGAAAATACATAATCAGCATCCATGATAACGACAAGGATTTTCTCTGGGGACAGCAGGATGGCGGCGGCAGCAGAAAGGCGGCCCTGGAGGCCGGCTGGGCCTATTACCAGGAAAATGCCGAAACGTTTCCCACGCCCCTTGCCTTTACCATCACCCATCAGGAGTTCCGCTTTTCCTCAGCCGGGCAGGGACAGGATGATTATTTCGGCTGTATCGCCTTATCCTCCAGAAATACGGGGAAGCTGACGATACTGATTCTGGAATCCCTGGCCCCACTACAGGAACAAATAAAGGCGCAGCGGCATACTTTTTTTATGCTGGTGGCTTTTTCCTCCCTGGTCCTGATTCTTTTTGCCTACTTTTTTACAGGCAGACTTCTGGTTCCGCTGCAAAAAAGCAGAGACAGCCAGATCCAGTTTGTGGCGGCAGCTTCCCATGAGCTGCGCACGCCCCTTTCCGTGATCCTTTCCGCCGCCTCTGCCTGCCAGAAAGCTTCGCCTGCCGAACAGGAATCCTTTTTCCATACCATAGAAAACGAGGGCGCGGCCATGTCACGCCTCATTTCCGATCTGCTCATGCTGGCCGGCGCCGACAGCCATTCCTTCCCCCTGCGCCCTGAGGAATGCGAGCCTGACACACTGCTCCTGAATACCTTTGAAGCCTTTGAGCCACTGGCCCATGAAAAAGGCTTCCGCCTGTCCGTCCGGCTTCCGGAGGAAAAAACAGCACCCATCCAGTGCGATTCGGAACGCATCCGGCAGGTGCTCTCTATTTTTCTTCATAATGCTTTCAGCTTCTGTCCCAAAGGGAGCGATATTACGCTTTCCATGAAGCAGCAGGAAAAGCTTACCTCCTTTTGTGTCATGGATAACGGTCCCGGAATCCCAGACGAAGAAAAACCTCATCTGTTCGACCGTTTTTACCGTTCCGACACCTCCCGCCAAAGCGCGGGGCATTTCGGACTGGGGCTTTCCATCGCCAAAGAAATCATGGATGCCCACCACGGCGGCATTTTCGTTTCTGACACGCCGGGCGGCGGCACCACCTTTACAATTACAGTCAAATCCCCCGCCGCAGGTAACGGGGCCTCAAACCTGAAACGCCATGGACGGCGGAGGATCTGACTCCCGGGGCAATCGCCAGGTAATCGCACAGGCGCGTTGGTCTGGCTCATCGCCCGCGAAAATAAATTTTTACAGGAAAAGACCCTGGCACAGCCTTACCAGATATTCCGTATCCTTCACGCCCGCTGTTTCCAGCGCGGAATGCATGGCGAGCTGGGCAAGTCCGATATCCGCCGCCGGAATTGATACGTGCGCGGAGGAGATGTTGCCCAGCGTCGAGCCTCCCGCCACATCGGCCCTGTTTGCAAAATTCTGGCAGGGCACGCCCTGTTCCTTACAGATATTTCTCACCACCGCCGCAGAATAGGCATCTGTGGTATATTTCTGGCTGCCCTGGAACTTCAGGACAATACCGCCGTTTAAGTAGGGGCGGTTGGTGGGATCCGATTTTTCCGGATGGTTGGGATGTACGCCGTGGGCATTGTCCGCGGAAAGCAGGAAGCTGCCGGCAAGAAGATCCCTTCTGGCGGAACCGCTCAGTTCCAGTGCGTCACAGATACACTGGATAACATCTGAAAGGAAGGTGGAATCCGCCCCCTGCTTGGTTCCGCTCCCGATTTCTTCATTGTCAAAAAGGGCATAGACAGCTCCGTATTCCCCCTGCGCCTCTTTTTTTGCTCCCTTTTCCGACTTTTTTCCGTCATCTGCTGCAAGAAATCCCGCGAGCGTTCCATAAGCACACTGCAGATCATCCAGTCTGGGAGACACAATAAATTCACCGTCCACTCCCATTCTTCTTCCTTTTTCCCTTGTATACAGATACAGATCAGATGCCAGGATGTCTTCCTCTGAAACGCCCAGCGATTCTGCGCAAAGCGCCTTAAGGCTCTTCTTTTTCAGCTTTCCCTTATTCTCTTCTTCGTTTTCAGAAGACGCCTCCGGATTTACGCCGCCGTACAGGGGAAGCAGATCCACCTGGGGATTATAGGCAAAGCCCTTGTTGATTTCCCGGTTGAAATGGATTGCCACATTGGGAATGATGCAGAGATCTCTGTCAATATTCACAAGCTTCGTAACCGGCCTGCCGTTTTCCATAAGAATCGCCCTGCCTGCCACAGATAGAGGACGGTCCAGCCAGGTGGACATGATCATGCCGCCGTAGCCTTCCGTATTCAGCTTTACATAATGGCCTTCCACATCCATTTCCGGCGTTTCCTTCACCTTAAAGCAGGGCGAATCGCTGTGGGACGCTGCGATTCGCAGGCCTTTCATTTTACCTGCGGGAATGCGGAAGGCGATCAGCGCGGAATCATTCCGCGTGGCATAATATCTTCCTCCCGCCCTGATACCGGCCGCCGTTTCACAGACAATTTTCTTATAACCGGCTTCCTCCAGCATCCTGGCCGCATTTTGTACCGCATGGAAGGCGGTGGGGCTGTTGTCGATAAAACGGAACAGGCCTTCCGTAATTTCTTCTGTAGTGAAGCTTGAGTTTTCCATTTTTTAATCCTCGCTTTCTTACATTTAAAGCATACAAATATTCTTCGTATCTGTCCGGCCGGGCAGCGCATTTACTATTTTCCGTAATAATCCAGACTTTACCGAACGGTTACATTTTACCAAATCTATGGTTCAATGGCCAGAGCCAAATCCTCCTGAACCCTCACTCCCTGTATTTTTCCACCTGCAGCCGGAACATATGTGCATATCTGCCGCCCGCAGCAGTCAGTTCCTCGTGCGTTCCGCATTCAACCAGCTTTCCGCTGTCAAACATATAAATACGATCTGCATGTCTCGTTGTTGAAAGGCGATGGGAACGAAATGGTCTGCCCACATTTATTCCATTCAGCGCAAAGCGCAACATAAATGTATCCGAAACGAATTCAACACATGCTTCCACAGCCGTAATCACCACAGAGGAACTTAAAAACCATGGTGATGCCTTATGAATCAGCTTCAGAAAAAACAAATTGTTATCAATGATCTTTCTCAGGGAAAACTTCCCTGTTTCCATTTTGTGTACTTTATTCTTCTGCATACTATCCCATTCCCCAAAAGGATTTTATCATAGTTCCTGAGCGGATTGTATTTATATTTTTATAGTTGATAACTGTTTCTATTATCTTTTTTAATAGCTAAAAGAAATAGCATCCCTACCCGCGCAGCATATAACGCAGAGTCTGGATGCTATTCTTTACATTTTTTCAAAAAGGAAAATCAAGACCTATATTTCGCTGCACATTTATAGTATGAAATATTCAGCAGCAAACATACGGTTCCATCAAACACTATGAAGGCTTATTTTATGGAATCAGAACCATTTTTTCTTTCCAGTTCTTCTATTCGTTTTAAAGCCTTCTCAAGTGCGGCAGCCTGAGCAGTAATCATCTCCAGCAGTTTGTTATTTTCATCATCATGCCTTTTCTGTTCTTCCTCGTGTCTTTTCTGTTCCTCTTCGTATCTCTTTATCTCTTCCTCATGTTTCTTCTTCTCTTCCTCGTGCCTCTTCTTTTCTTCTTCCAACGCAGCAGCCTGTGCATCTATCGTCGCCTGCATCTCGTCAATCATATACTGCACTGTATTCCGATCCATCTCTCTTAGCTCTTCCGAAAACATTCCCATCACCTTCTCCATATTCCGGCAGACCTCATATACGTCCCCATACATCTGTCTGAACATCGGGTATTTATTTATCAGCTCGATTATCCGTTCCGGATCCTGCGTGCTGTAGAACATCAGCCACGCCTCCAGTTCGTTTTCTATACTTTTATTTTCCATGTTTTTTTGGAATATGTCAAGCGTAATAAAGATAAAATTCTGTAACAGATCCAACTCAAGCCCTGTATCAAAGCTCCAGTCAGATTTATGCAGATATTCCTTTTCCATAGAATGAAATTCCACAGGGCTTTTCTCAAAAAGCACTATGACATATACGTTTTTGATGTCTTTATAACTGAACTTCCCCTTTTCCCTGTTCCTCTTATCCCGTGCCCTTTTATACTGCCTCAGCAGCAGATCCGCAGCATAGCAGGCGCTGCGTTCTCCCGGAAAGGCATAGCCCAGCTTCTGAATCTCCACATCCGCCAGGCTTCCGTCCTCGAATTCCACCAGGATATCCGTGACTAATAAGGTATTTTCGTCCGCAATCCTGCCTCCCTCATTGGGAAGCACCTGACGGATCACTACCTTTTTCCCCAGCAGCAGCGACAGAAAATGGTTCAGCCTGCCGGGCGTATATTCAGGGCTCATGATTTCCTTGAAAAAGGAATCATAGAGGATCTTTACGCCCTTCATACCCGTGCAGAAATCCAGGAACTCTTCCTGCCGTTCAGGCGTCCAGCTCTGAAACAGCGCCTTCAGCCCGCTGCTTTCACCAATTTCTTTCAACACCTCCTTTCTTTCCCTGATAAGCGGAAAATAATTCCTGAGCCTGTTTTCCATAAATATTCCTCCTGTATTAAGTTTTTTGCCATTTACGGATTATTGCTTCGAAAAGGAAGCGCCGAAATGAAAGAACGGCCGGACGGCCGGATACTACAGCAGCATAGATACTGCTGTGTGACGGAATAATAATAACATACTATTTTAATATTATCAACCAAAATCTAAATGCTGTTGGATATCTTCAGTACATATAAGAGAATAAATCTATGTGAATAATTAGCCATTTGTAACTGTCCAGTTTCTTCACAGTTACTGCCAAAATCCATCTTAAATCGCCTACAGCGATGGAATTTCCACACATTTGAATCATTTTCGTACGATCGCCGCAGCAAATGTGCTGACCTGCTGAAGTTACAGCTATTTTAAACTTATTATCCATATTTTTACAGTTATGTTATATCCAGATAATCATAATAACAAAAAATAGCATCCCTGCCCTCATGTTATACTGCTATCAGCAATGTTTGGATGCTATTCTTTATATTTTTTTAATCTAAATCCATTGCAATATTGTTTCCTGCTGTACTCTTTTAAGCATTATGCATCCTGCAGAATACATTAAGTTCCATCGCACACTATGGCCACTTATTCCGCAGATTCAGAACCATTTTTTCTTTCCAGTTCTTCTATCCGTTTTAAAGCCTTCTCAAGTGCGGCAGCCTGAGCAGTAATCATATCCAGTAGTTTGTTATTTTCTTCTTCATGTCTTTTCTGCTCTTCCTCGCGTCTCTTTATCTCTTCCTCATGTTTCTTCTTCTCTTCTCCGAGTCTCTTTTTTTCTTCTTCCAACGCAGCAGCCTGTGCATCTATCGTCGCCTGCATCTCGTCAATCATATACTGCACTGTATTCCGATCCATCTCTCTTAGCTCTTCCGAAAACATTCCCATCACCTTCTCCATATTCCGGCAGACCTCATATACGTCCCCATACATCTGTCTGAACATCGGGTATTTATTTATCAGCTCGATTATCCGTTCCGGATCCTGCGTGCTGTAGAACATCAGCCACGCCTCCAGTTCGTTTTCTATACTTTTATTTTCCATGTTTTTTTGGAATATGTCAAGCGTAATAAAGATAAAATTCTGTAACAGATCCAACTCAAGCCCTGTATCAAAGCTCCAGTCAGATTTATGCAGATATTCCTTTTCCATAGAATGAAATTCCACAGGGCTTTTCTCAAAAAGCACTATGACATATACGTTTTTGATGTCTTTATAACTGAACTTCCCCTTTTCCCTGTTCCTCTTATCCCGTGCCCTTTTATACTGCCTCAGCAGCAGATCCGCAGCATAGCAGGCGCTGCGTTCTCCCGGAAAGGCATAGCCCAGCTTCTGAATCTCCACATCCGCCAGGCTTCCGTCCTCGAATTCCACCAGGATATCCGTGACTAATAAGGTATTTTCGTCCGCAATCCTGCCTCCCTCATTGGGAAGCACCTGACGGATCACTACCTTTTTCCCCAGCAGCAGCGACAGAAAATGGTTCAGCCTGCCGGGCGTATATTCAGGGCTCATGATTTCCTTGAAAAAGGAATCATAGAGGATCTTTACGCCCTTCATACCCGTGCAGAAATCCAGGAACTCTTCCTGCCGTTCAGGCGTCCAGCTCTGAAACAGCGCCTTCAGCCCGCTGCTTTCACCAATTTCTTTCAACACCTCCTTTCTTTCCCTGATAAGCGGAAAATAATTCCTGAGCCTGTTTTCCATAAATATTCCTCCTGTATTAAGTTTTTTGCCATTTACGGATTATTGCTTCGAAAAGGAAGCGCCGAAATGAAAGAACGGCCGGTCGGCCGGATACTACAGCAGCATAGATACTGCTGTATGACGGAATAATAATAACATACTATTTTAATATTATCAACACAAAACTAAACGTTTTTAAAAAGCTTTTCCGAAATATCAAGAAACTGAGAAAAAACAGCCCCTGTGTCAGAATTTTTTTCTTCCCCCCACAAAGCTTCAGTTTTCCCCCCACCACCAGGATTCCTGATTTCCTATGCCCTTTCCGCAAAAACTGCTGCCCCACATACCATCCGGAACTCTTTAAGAGCTTTCCGTCTGATATCCGGGGCAGCAGTGTCCTCCTAAGGTTGTTTATCCAATTTTCCGCAGATCACATCTTCTGTTCTTTCCATAAAGAATAACGGTTATCAGTAAAACAAGCACCGTCACCCCTCCCAGGAAAAGGTCGGCCGGAACCCCTGCCAGCACAAAGCGCAGTCCGATGGGAACCAGGGCCAGCAGCATTCCTCCCAGAACGGATACAAAAGTGGAAGCGCTCTGCTTTACTACCGTAGTTTCATTGTCCCAGTTGAATACCGGCATTTTCAGGTTAATGGTAATTCCCAGAACCGAAGAAAAACAGGCATAGGCCAGCGGAACCAGGAATACCCAGACAGGCTTCAGGCCCCCGGTCTGTCCGAAAACCGTCAGAATCGTTCCTGCCAGCAGAATGGAAGGCACGGCAAGCGTCAGATTCACCAGCATTTTACCATCCAAAATCAAACCGGAGGGAATGGGCAGCGACCTGGGAATCCACCACTGCTTTCCTTCTATGGAAATGGAGCTTGAGGTAGTGCCCCCCATCATCACCATCAGTGACAAAAGAAAGGGGATCATGCTTCCCAGGCTGACAGGCAGGGTGCCTCCCACCCCTTCCAGCTGCAGATAGCTTTCCAGCTTATCCATCCCTGCCGCCGCAAGCCCAATCGCTGCCGCCACCATAAGTATATATCCAACCATCGTATTCATTACGTATATATTAGAGGCAAAATAACGCTTTATCTCTTTTTTGTACAAAGCGCCCAGCACGGAACGCTGCTTCAGGCTCTGCAGCCTGTAATTCTTCTTTGCCTCATGAGTACGCAGCGCACTGCTTATCTGTACATACTTCCACTGCACCAATGCGATGAACAGGAGGAAAATCCCCATGGATATGGCCGCAAATCCGGCCAGCGCCGCCGGATTTGCGCCGGTAATCCCCGCTGTATACAGACCGGTCAGCGGATACATGCCGTTTACCTGCTCTACTGCACCGCGTATCATCCCCGCCATATCCTGAAGCTCCATATTTTCCGCCCGTGAGGAAAAAAGCATGGTTACCGCCAGGATTCCCAGGGTAAAAGTCATGGACAATAAAATAATCACCAAATTTTTACGCCGCACGCGGGAACCAATGGCCATGATTAAAGTTCCAATCAGAGACGCTACTGTCAGGGGAACCAAGGGGACAAAAAAGAGGCTGATAAACATCCGTACATAAACAACAGGGGAAGGCGCCGCCGTCAGGCCATATACCGCGCCTGCCGGCGCTATAGTAAGCGCCGACAAAAGCAGGGAGCTCAGATACATATGAAGCAAGCGGCTCATAATTATCGCCGACGGCTTCAACGGAAGGGCCGTCAGCATCTCATAATCCCCGGCGGCAAACAGCACCGGTCCCGCTTTGAACAGGGTAAAGATGAAAATAGCCATGCTCGACACCGCAACCACAAAGCCGGGAACGCTGTCCTGTGCCCCGGAAACACACAGAACCCACGCTGCCCCCGCGACATAGAAGGCAAGCAGCCCCCCGCAGAATATGAAAATGCACAGCATGAAAACCAGCTTTCGTTTTTTCCCCGCGTCCCTGCAATGCATGACTTCATTGATTCCGAAGTCCTTCAGCAGCTGAATCCTTAACAGACGGATACTCGTGCTAATCATGTCTGACCACCTCCATAAATACTTCCTCCAGTGATTTACCCTGTGTCAGCCCGGCAGTTTCGCCGGCAGCCACCAGCACGCCTTCCTTGATGATGGCGATTTTATTACACAGCTTTTCCGCCACATCCAGCACATGCGTGGAAAAGAAAATAGCGCTTCCCTCCTCACAAAGGGCATGCATATTCTGCTTGAGCACCACGGAGGCGGAAGGGTCCAGCCCCACAAAGGGTTCATCCAGCACCAGAAGCCGGGGCTTATGAATCAGTGCGGAGATGATGGCCAGCTTCTGCTTCATACCGTGGGAATAAGAAGAAATCAGATCGCCCAGGCTTTCCGTGATTCCGAACTGCTCCGCATATTCCCCGATCCGCTCCGTCCTTACCGCAGAGGGAATCTGAAAAATATCCGCAATAAAATCCAGATACTGAATACCGGTCAGATGTTCATACAGGTCCGGATTATCCGGTATATAAGCCAGAAGGGATTTGCATACAAGCGGCTCCTCCTTTACGGAATGCCCGTCAATGCGGATTTCCCCTTCCTCAAAATCCAGGATTCCCACTACAGCCTTAATGGTCGTGGTTTTCCCCGCGCCGTTATGGCCTATGAAACCGTAAATATCCCCGGGCAGGATTTCCAGGTTCAGGTTGGATACGGCTTTTTTCCCGCCTTTATAGGTTTTTGAAAAATTGATGATCTCTAACATAATATTCTCCTATTCTTCCTGACAATTCAGTTAACCGGGTCGCCGCTACTCTTCCTCGCTTGGAGAAGAGATCAGCGTAAACCGCCTGATTTTCCGGCCTTCCTCCGGTTTATTGTAAATATAATCGTTGAACACCGCCCCTATTTTAGCGGTCATCTCCATAAACTCCTCATCGGTAAGAAGCAGGGTGGAGGTGGACAGGCTCAGCAAATCCTTCCTCGGGTCGTTCTCCTCCTGTGCAAAATAGCGGGAAAAGGAAGCGGCCAGAGAAAAGAGCGCCGCCTGAATCATCTGCGCCGCACCTTCCCGGCTGTACTCCCCTACCGGATTTTTTACCAGCGCATAGGTTTTTTCCACCGTTCCCCGTATCTTACGCTCCCGTACGACCTCAATCCCACCTGCTTCATACAGTATTTTGATATGCCGGTACAGGCTGGCCGGCGGAATATCATTCAGCTCTTCCCTGATGGAGGATACCGTGCCTTCCTCATGAAGAATCAGATACTGAACGATGCGCTGCCTTACGGGATTCATAATTATTTTCGTAAAATCCTGCTGGTTCATTGGCTCATATCCTTTCTGCTGCAGTATCAATTATTATCATAAATGGTATTATTATCATATATGATATTGTTTTGTTATCCTGATACTATCACTTTCGTATCGCTGTGTCAAGTAATTAATACAATGATACAATCAACAAAACAGAACCCTTCCTATGGAAAAAGTACGGCCTTCCATTCCCCGGTACGCCATGGTAAAATAACAATAAAACAACTCTGAACAACACAATAATTTTCAGCACGGAGGGCTGTCTGCATGAATGACTGTATGATATGTGAAAGAATTGACTGGATTAAAGCAGGGAAAAACCCATATTTTGTAAGAGAACTTAACACAGGCTATGTGGTTATCGGCGACTATCAGCGGATAAAAGGATATACGCTCTTTCTGTGCAAAGAACACGCAACGGAGCTGCATTTCCTGGATCAAGCCTTCCGAATGGAATTTCTCCGGGAAATGTCCCTTGTGGCAGAGGCGGTTTATAATGCATTCCAGCCGGATAAATTAAATTATGAGCTTCTCGGAGCCGGAACCGGACGTCACATGCATTGGCATATTTTTCCCAGAAGATCCGGAGACACCCCCACAGGAGGACCTGTCTGGAGCCTGGGCGCACAATTGTCAGAAGATAAATATCTTCCCTCAAAAGAAGAACTGGAAGCATTAAAATCACAGCTTAACAAAGAGCTTGATAAACTTTTATAGAAACTGCCCGCAGCCGCTGCGGCAGACGGAGGTCGCCTGATGAAGAAAAAAATATGGGAAGCTGCAGTTTCCCTCCTGCTCATCCTCTCCCTCGCCCTGAACACCGCCCTTCTCTTTCTATGTATGGATTTGAAAAAACAGAACGAACTGCTACGCACTGATGTCTCCTCCATCCCCCGGCAGATTGACAACAGCGTCCAGCTCGCTGTCAGCCAGATTCAGGCGCTCCAGGAGGAGGAGCAGAAAATCACCACCTATTCCTCCATTGAATTCGGTGAGCTTGAGAACGGGAAGGCTGCTGTCCATGTCAGCGCAGCGCTCCGGGAAACCACAGCGGACACCACTGTACGCATCAGCTGGTCAGACGGAAACGACGGCGGGACAGTCCCGGCCAGTTTGTCGCAGCAGGGCTTTTTTACCGCGGATTTATCCATTCCCGTTACCAGCCGCAGCGCCGCCATCAGCCTGATTTGTACCCGCGACGGTGTGGACACCACAGAAATCCTGGACGAAGGCCTTTCCGTTTATTCCCACTATCTGATCGATTGGCAGGCCTATGGCTCTCTTAACTGGTCCCGCACAAGCGGAAGCCAGACGGCAACGCTAAGCGCCAATGTGCAGGTCAGCTGTGATGCCCCTGGAAATAACCACGGCGTGAAGGCCATGCTGTCTCTTTATCAAAATGACGTGCTACTCACTTCGGATACCCTGTTTGAGAATGCACAAGGCGTGTCCGGTGACGCCGCTTATCTCACCACCGATGCCACACTGGAAGATGGTGACAGCTTCAGCCTGCAGCTTGTTATCACCGACAGCCTGGGTTATACCTATACCCGGACGCTGGACCGGCTGATTGTGGAAAACGGAAGCACACAGCTGACCTCCGACCCTTCCCTGGACAGAAATGCCGGAATGCAGGTGAGCGCGCCCAGCCCAGGGACCTGAATTCAGACATAAATCCACCGCTGAAGGCGACTTGGGATAGATTTCGGCAGTAACTGCGAAACAACTGCCAGTTACAAATAATCTATGGAAAACAGACATTGCAAAGCACCGCTGACGGCAAGGCCGATTGGCGGCGCTTTTTTTACATAAATTCCATTTCCCGCGGCTGGCTGCAGTTTATCCCCGCCTGGATTTCTGCCGTTTGTGCCGGCACGCATACCATTCGTGCTGATGCTGACATTTGGCCCATACCTGCGGTATACTTTGACAAGAGGAGGAGATACATCGTGAAAAAGAAGAAAGAACCCCTGAAATACCATATTTTTCAAAACATCACCTTTTTGCTGAAATGTATCCGCAGGGAGCATCCGCTGCTGTTTATCTTCATCATAATGCAGGTAATTCTGTCGGTGATTTCACCGGTATTTGGCATCTATATCCCGAAAATCACGCTGGACCTGGTGATGGGCAGCGCGGATACGGCACAGATTTTTCTGGTGCTGGGAGGGTTCGGCATTGTCATGGTCCTGTCGATGGCGTTGTCAGGAATGGCAAATGAAGGAAAGTACATCATGTACAATGATATGCGCCGCTATTACCAGATGGAGCTTTTCCTGCAGTCCTTAAGCTGCGATTACAAAAACGTGGAAAGCGAAGAAGGACAGACGAAGTATCAGCGGGCCATGTCAACACTGCGTAACGGCGACTGGTCGGGCACCTCCATTATGATCGTTTCCTCCATTGACATTGTGGTGAGCCTGTTGTGTTTTTTCATTTACTCCGGAATTATGTCCTCGCTCAGCCCCTATATGGTAATGCTTCTTATCGTGCTGTCGCTCATCAGCCTGTTTGGCACCAGGCAGGCGCAAAGCTATGAGTATAAACAGAAAGATTTAACGGCGGCATATGAAAAAAAGCTGTCCTATGTTATCCGTACGGGAAGCAATGCAGCGTTCGGAAAGGACATGCGGCTCTATCATGCAGGAGGCTGGTTTCAGGAGCTGCGCGGCAGCCTGATAGAGGAAAGTGCAAAGCTGGCGGGCAAAATCCAGGACAGATATTTCGCTTCCGGCGTTGTGAACGCTTTCGTCCTTTTCCTGCGGGACGGCATCGCCTACTCCTATTTGATATACGCCGTTTCCGCAGGACAGATTACGATACCGGAGTTTACCCTGTATTTTGGCGCTGTCACGGCTTTTTCCGGCTTTGTCAACGGCATCGTAAACAATCTCAACGAGCTGAACGGCGCTAATCTGCAGATGAATTCCATGCGCGCCTTTCTGGATAATACCGACGATCCGGAACCGGAAACGCCCCTGGCACTTTCGGATTTGAAAGAATATTCCATTGAATTTTGCGATGTCTGTTTTTCCTACGGAACGGATACCGACTTCGTGCTGGATCACTTTAACCTTAAAATCAATGCCGGAGAAAAGATCGCCCTGGTAGGCGTCAACGGCGCCGGAAAAACCACGGTGGTAAAGCTGCTCTGCGGTTTTTACAAACCTGATTCCGGCACAATTTTAATCGGCGGCCAGGATATAAACAATTTCCGGAAAAAAGATCTGCTGAAGCTGTATGCCGCCGTTTTTCAGGACATCTATATCCCGCCCTTCACCGCCGCCGAGAATGTTTCCATGCAGGAGCTGAAAACAACAGACCGGAACCGTGTGGAGGAATGCCTTGTCAAAACAGGGCTTTGGGAGCAGTTTTGCGGGCAGCCAACAGGCATTGACACCCCCATGACAAAGGAGATAACGGGCGGCATCGTTTTATCAGGCGGCCAGCAGCAAAAGCTGCTCATGGCAAGGGCGCTTTACAAAGACGCGCCCATCCTGATTCTTGACGAACCCACCGCAGCCCTTGACCCTATCGCGGAAAGCCGGACCTACGAACAATTCCACGAAATTGCATCGGATAAAACTGCTGTCTATATCTCCCACCGGCTGGCCTCCACCCGTTTCTGCGACAAAATCGCATTTTTAAGCAATGGGAAAATCACAGAGGAAGGCACACACGACGAACTCATGCAAAAGGGAGGCGCTTACAGCCAGATGTTTGCACTGCAGAGCCAGTACTATCAAAACAAGGAGGTGGCGGCGGCTTATGCTGAAGCATAATAAATTAAAGCCTGTGGGCATTGCGATCAGACTTATGTGGAACATGGATAAATGGCTGCTCATTCACAGCATAATCACGTCCGTAATTGAAGCGGCAATCCCTTTTGCCGGGATTCTCCTGTCCGCCTATATCCTGGACGGGCTGCAGGCCGGGGAAGAATTTACTGAAATCATATCCGTTTCCCTGGCCGCTGTGGCCGTTATTTTCCTGCTGACGGTGCTGAAAGCTTATTTTTCCAAAATACTAAATGTACATATCGGTATGTGCGGCAAAAGATACGATACCCTGATGAGCATGAAAACCATTTCCATGGATTATCCACTGCTGGACAGTCCTGCCGTAAACGATATCCGCGTCAGGATCCGGCATGACAACGACTGGGGCGCCGGCTTTTATTCCCTTGTATGGCAGCTGCCATATCTGCTGAACAGCCTGATATCCACCTTCGTTTCCGTAGTACTTATGCTGCCGTTATTTATGGAAGGACATTTTTTCTCAGATACCCCGGCAATACTGCTGCTTCTTTCGCTGGGCGCCATCATCGCCTTCAACCTCTGGTTTACCTCTGTTAAAAACAAAGAGCTGTACCGTCTGCTGGACGATCCTTCTCTGGATAAAAGCTATCTTGGCTATTTTTTATGGAATGATCAGGATTACCATTATGGAAAGGATATCCGCATCTATGATGCAAAACCACTGATTAAAAGTAAACTTGACGGGGACCTTGTGATAAAGAACCGATGGATAAAACAGCTGGTAAGCAACAACATGAAATCCGGCTTTTTCAGCAATCTGTCCGCCGGAACGCTTCAAATCATCTCGTATATTTTCGTAGCGCTCCGCGCCGCGGCGGGAGCGCTGACTGCGGGAGCCGTTGTAAAATACGCAGGCATTATCTACCGTTTTTCCCAGTCGGTCACCAACGTCTTCAACGCGCTGGAGGAATACGCTGTCTCCTCCAACCGGCAGCTTTCCACGCTGGAATATCTGAATATCGAAGATGTTCTGAAAAAAGGCACGCTTCCCGTGGAAAAACGCGCCTTCTGTGACGGCAGCGACAATGAATATGAAATTGAATTCCGGGATGTATCCTTCCAATATCCCGGCTCCGATACCTGCGCCCTGCGCCATATCAACCTGAAATTCCGCGTTGGCGAGCGGCTGGCGGTGGTTGGTATGAACGGCTCTGGAAAAACCACCTTTATCAAGCTGCTCTGCCACCTTTACGATCCCACGGAAGGAGAAATCCTGCTCAACGGCATTGACATCAGGAAATATGATTATGAGGAATACATGAAAATCTTTTCCGTGGTCTTTCAGGATTTCAAGCTGTTTTCCTTTTCCCTGGGACAAAATGTGGCTGCGGATATGGATTATGATACGAAACGGGTGGAAGCCTGCCTTGATGCGGCCGGGTTTGATAACCGCCGTACCTCCATGCCTGACGGGCTGAAGACATGCCTGTATAAGGATTTTGAGGAAAACGGCGTGGAAATCTCCGGCGGCGAAGCGCAGAAAATTGCGCTGGCCAGGGCGCTTTATAAGGATGCGCCGTTCATTGTGCTGGATGAACCCACCGCCGCCCTTGACCCAATCGCAGAGTCAGAAATTTATTCAAAATTCAATGATATCGTGGGAAACAGGACCGCCATCTACATCAGCCACCGCCTGTCCTCCTGCCGGTTCTGCGATGAAATTGCCGTTTTTGACAACGGACAGATCGTACAGCTGGGGAGCCACGAGGAACTGGCGGCAGATACCGGGGGAAAATACCATGAGCTGTGGAATGCCCAGGCGCAGTATTACAATAGTTAGAACTATGACTCTGCTTCCATAAAAAAGTGAAGCAAAACACCGTTGCCCGGAGGCAGCGGTGTTAATTTTTACAGATATTCTGCTGTTACGGTATGACCGGCCCGCTTCAGCTCCTCCGGCGTTCCTTCAAACAGGATACATCCCCCCTTCTCCCCGCCCTCCGGACCCAGGTCAATCACCCAGTCGCAGCTGCGGATGAGCTGCTGGTTATGTTCCACCACAACTACCGTATTTCCCGCATCTGCCAGCCGGTTCAGAAGCACCAGAAAATGATCGATATCCTGGGGATGCAGCCCCGTAGTGGGCTCATCCATAAGATACAGGCTTCTCTTTCCCTGAGGCGTTCCCACAAGCTCTCTGGCCAGCTTCAGCCGCTGTCCCTCGCCGCCTGATAATGTGGTAAGCGACTGCCCCAGCTGCAGATATCCAAGACCTACAGCCTGAAGGAGATTGAGCGTTTTCCTGATTCTGGCCTGTTCAGAAAAAAACTCCGCAGCTTCATCCACCGACAAATCCAGAACCTCCTTCACCGAAAGGCCCTTATATTTTACCGTAAGGATCTCTTCTTTGAAACGGTTCCCTCCGCAGACCGGACAGACCACCTGCGTATTGGCAAAAAACAGCATATTGTTGTCCACATACCCCAGTCCCTCACAATTCCCGCATCTGCCCCCGGCCGTATTAAAGGAAAAATGCTTTGCAGAAAAACCGGCGTTTACTGCGGCCTGCGTACCGGCAAAAACCGCCCGTATCTCTGTGTAAACCTCAGTATAGGTGGCCACATTCGATCGCTTCATTCTGGAAATTGACGCCTGCCCGATCTCAACCACCCGGTTAAACTGTTCCTTGCCCAGCACCCGGTTTTTCTGTGTATCCGCCCTTCCTTTGGCAAGTACCTCAAAGACCAGCGTGGATTTACCGGAACCGGAAGGCCCGGTTACGCCGACCAGGCAGCCTGTGGGGATATCCACACAAAGCTGCTTTAAATTAAACATATCCGCATTTTCTATTCTGACCGCCCCGGCCAGTTTTCTGTACCGTGTATTCCAGGCGGGCTGACGGCACAGATATCTTCCCGTCATACTTTCTTTTTGTTGCTTTATCTCCTCCAGCGTCCCTTCCGCCACAATTTCCCCGCCGAATTTTCCGGAACCGGGGCCGATATCCACAAGGTAATCGGCAGAGGCGATTACATCCACATCATGCTCTATCACAAGCACCGTGTTATCCAAATCCCGGAGCCTTTTAAGGATTGCCACAAGGCCGGCCGTGTCCTTTGGATGCAGGCCGGCCGTAGGTTCATCCAGGATATAAATCAGCCCTGTGATCTCCGAATCCAGTGCAGCCGCAAGCCTCAGCCTCTGCAGTTCCCCGCCCGACAGAGTAACCGTCTGCCTGTCCAGGGAAAGATATCCCAGCCCCACCTTAAGGAAACGGCTGATTTTGGTTTCCATATCGGTCAGATAATCCCTCACAAATTCCATCTGTTTTTCATCCAGGGACGCATGCAGCTCCCGTACCCAGGCATACAGCCTGTCCAGGGAAAAAAGTGACAGCTGCGGCAGACGGAGCCCCTGCACGGTTACCCTCCTGCTCAGCTCACAAAGCCGCTCCCCTCTGCAGTCGGGACACTCCTTCACCTCAAAGTAATCCTCCAGCTGTTTTACGTCCCCGTCCTTATCCGCCAGCCGCCGCCATAATATGGGATATACGCCCTCAAACCTGCCTGCCGCCGTATTCTTAGGCGGCGTAATATGGGGGAAGGCCTGTTTTACTTCATCACTTTCCACTCCATAATAAAGAATTGCCTTTCTTTTATCATCAAACTGTTCCACCAAAGTCCCCGGCTCTACAGGAACCCCATAATGGGAAAATGCCTGGTGAAGCACAGAAAGCTGGTATTTCCCGTACTGCTTTTCCCAGTATTTTACCGCGCCGTCCTCCAAAGACAGCTTCTCATCCACTGTCCGTTCTTTTTTTATGGCATGAATCCTGCCCAGCCCTTCACAGGTTGGGCAGGCGCCTTCCCTGGTATTGAAGGAAAAATATGTGCGTGTTATCTTATCCATACGCCTGCCGCATTTACAGCAATACATGTACACGTAAAAGTCATTTCCTTTTTTCTCCGTCTCCTCCCTGCAGCCGGCTGCCGAAATCAGCTCGCCGCAGTAAGGACATCTCCTGCTGCCCAGCTTTTCATAGACCATACGCAAATCCGTATAAATATCCGACATGGTGCCTACCGTGGAACGGGGATTCCTGTTCGCATCCGTCTGGGTAATCACTATTGCCGGGGATGCGCCACGCACGCGTTCCACCTTCGGCTTATGAATGCCCTGAAAGGCCATGGCTTCCAGATACTGCCTCTGGCATTCATTGTAGAGAACATCGATGAGAAGCGTGGATTTACCGGAACCGGAAAGGCCCGTAAATACCACAAGCTTATTTCTGGGGATGTCCAGCGAAATATTTTTCAGATTGCCTTCGGCGGCGCCGATAATACTGATATCTGACATTTGGTCCTCCTTGGTTGTTGAAGATTTCCAGAAGTGCTGCATTCTGAAGTTACTATGATGTATTTCAAGTATTGCCTTCCCTCCCGGAAAGCGCCGCCATTTTTCCACTCATAAACCTGCCCATCCTCAATGAGAAAAGATAACACAGCTCCGTCTGCACCTTTTGAAGAAAGCTGTGGCAGATAACAAAGCCTTTGCCATTGATATTCTCCGCCAGCCCATATCCCACGGTTTTAGGATCCGCCTTATATTCCGCAGGAAAAGGGAACGGAGCCGAGGATTTCGTCCGCGTAAGCGGCGGATGGAGAATATGGAAGGTTATCCCCTCTTTCTCATATTCCAGGCTCAGACACTTAGCCAGCGCCTCCACTGCGCCTTTGCTGGATGCATAGGGACTGATATTTGCAAACCCCATTACGCCTACGCCGGAGCTTGTAAATACCACCCTTCCGCAGTGCTGTGCCCTCATGTAAGGAAGCACTGCCCGGGACAGCCGCAGCGCGCCAAAATAGTTCACGTCAAACACTTCCTGATAAATCTCATCAGCCGTGTCGGCCATGGAATCAAAGGTACACCGGCAGGCATTATGGATCGCAATATCGATGGTCTGAAAGGAAGCTGCGATCCGGTTCACCGTTTCGACAACGCCGCCTGCGTCCCTCATATCACAGATACAGTCAAGCAGCCTGCCGGGATACTCCTTTTTCAATTCCCGCAGATTGTCATTTTCCAGATCCAGCACGGCAACGCAGTCCCCGTTTTGAAGGAATTTCTCCGCCATAAAATACCCAATTCCCTGATTTCCCCCTGTCAAAATTATGTTTGCCATTCAGACGCCTCCCATTTCTTTGAAAAATTCCGTGATATGTCCCTCTGCTTTTTCAAGGAAAAGCTTTTTCTTAGCTTCCGTCAGTTCTCCTCCCAACAGGTAACGCTGGAAAAAAAGATAAATCGGCGCGTAATATTTCAGCGCCAGATATTCACCGTCCGCCGCCGGAATCCATTTTTTCTCAATTAATGCATTAAATATCCTTTCCTGAAACCTCAGCGGTTCTTCGAAAATCCATTTATCATATGCCTGCCTCATAGCCTCGCTACCGCTGCGCTCCATATGCAGGAGCCTGATATAGCGATTGCAGAAATCATCCATCAGATAATCATGGAAAAAAACTTTCGCTGCCGCGCTGCCGGATATACCGCTCCCGCCCTCTCCCTGCAGCTGCGCAACTGCGTCGTCCAGCCGCTGCATCAGCCCTCCCGCAATCATTTCAAACCGATTTCCCAGCTCCTCCAAAATAGCCCGCTTATTCGTAAAATGATAATAAACAGAGCTTTCTTTAATATGTACCTGCCCGCAGATATCCCTTATGGATACAGCGCTGAAGCCATACTGAGAAAAAAGCTGCAATGAAATATCCAGAATCCGTTCCTTTGTACTGTCTGCCGCCATCCTTCTCCCCTCCTCTAACAACTGTTAGGTGCATTATATCTAACATTCGTTAGGCTGTCAACAAAAAGTATAACTATTCCCCTTTCATTTATGACAAAATTATGATAAACTTAACCAACACCGGCGGCCGGATAATATGTGTAAATCCTATCTGCCCAAATCACCTTTTCTTCCTCTTATCAAATTAATTTATCTGTCCAGTCGGACAACATTTCATTTTATTCTTTATTTCCACTATAAATTTAAAACAAAAGAAAAAGTAAGAATCGGTTGTCCGGTGTCGGATTTTCAGTTATAATTGAATGGAAGATAGACATTTACACATGGCTTACAGGAAAAGGAGGCCGTGTGCAGCAAGAACAAAAAAAGTCTGAACCACAGACGGAGTCCAGGAATCTTCATCATGAGGATCTGGCCCTGAAGACCGCCGCGCAGTATTTTGGCGAGGAACTGATGCCTCTGCTCGGAATTACCGGCAAAGCCAAATATGTTGCCCCAACCGAACTGATAAAGCTTGAGGCGCGGCAGATGTACCAGGATTTCAACTATGTATCGGCAGATAATACCTGGATCCATCTGGAATTTGAAAGTGATTCCATCACAACAGAGGATCTCAGACGCTTCCGGGAATACGAAGCAACCACCAGCCGTACCTATCATGTCCAGGTCATCACCTATGTTATCTGCTCTTCCCAGGTCAGAAAGCCGATAACAAAGCTGACAGAGGGCATCAGCATCTACCGGATAAAAGCCGTCCGTATGAAGGACCGGAATTCGGATCGGCTATTCGCTCTTCTGGAGGCAAAAGAAAAGCAGGGAGTTCCTCTTGAGAAAGAGGATTTGGTCCCGCTGCTTTTAAGCCCTCTGATGTCCGGACGTCTGACGATTGGAGAAAGAATCGTAAAAAGCCTGCATTTTCTCCAATCCTCCCCAAATGCCGTAACGAAAACGGAACTGGAAAAAATGCAGGCCGTAATGTATACGTTGGCGCTTAAATTCTTAAGCAAAAAGGATTTAGGCAAAGTAAAGGAGATGATATTTATGACTGAACTGGGACAGATGCTGGTCGATGATGGAATTGAAATAGGGCTGGCCAAAGGCGAGTCAAAAATTGTAGCCATGATACGAAAAAAACTGGCAAAAGGCCTCACCATTTCCGCCATATCCGAAGAATTGGAACTGGACGGCACTTATGTCAAAAAAGTAATATCCCTGATATCCGAAGATGCCTCAAGAAACGATCTGGAAATAGCCGAAATCCTCATCAGCCAGAACTGATGAAACAAGAACGTCAAACGGCGGCTGCCCGCATGGACAGCCGCCGTTTTCCATAATACCAGTCATTCTTTTATGCCCGCCCTATTCTTCTCCGCTCACAGTATCATAAGGCCAGTCCATAATTCCTCCAAAATCATAAATCTGCGTATATCCTGCCTCCACCAGCTTTTTCGCCGCCTGGGCGCTGCGGTTGCCGCTCCTGCAGTATACCAGGATCTCCTGATCTGTATCCGGCAGCTGCTCCGGCTTACCGTTTCCGATGGTTTCATTGGGAATCAGGATAGCCCCCGGGATATGGCTTTCATCGTATTCTGCCTGTGTCCTCACATCCAGGATGATAATATCATCTCCCGAATCCATCCTCTTCTTTGCATCCTCTGCTGATATTTTATGATATTCCGCCCGCATTGTATCCTCCTGTTCTGTCTGCCCACTCTCACCCGGCAGCGCGCCCTGTCCTGCTTCCATGCCCTGTTCCGCTTCCATACCCTGTTCTGCCTGCACGCCCTCCGCCATTTGCTGCGTTTCCACCGTTCCGCTCTGCTTCCCGGCAGCTGCGCATGCAGTAAGCGTCCCCGCAATCACACCTGCTGTTATAATACCCGCCAGCCTTTTTTTCATTCTTTTCTTCATGCATTTCCTCCGTTTGCTATACCGGTTAACCTGTTATACTGTAATTATATTGATTACAGTTATATTTGTCAACCCTTTCTTTTTCCAGGCAAAACTATAAGTAACAGTTCGGCCTTCGGCTGAACTGTTACTGCATCCGCCCATTATAAGTCGCCTTCGGCGAGGGGCGGATACTGCTGCCACCACGTTTTCGCACGGTTTGCGCAGTAAATGCGCAAATCTGTCTGAACTGTTACAACTATAACCATATTTCCGTAACTTTTCCATTCCTTCACAGTTACTGCCAAAAATGATATACTTCAGACAGAAACCTGCTGCTGCAAAATATTTTTAACCGGCCCTTTTTAATATTACTTTCATTATTCCCATGCATAATTAAAAAATAAGCATATACATCTGACACCATTAATTAAAAAAAGGAGGCTCCCATGCGCTTACTGGTTGCAGAAGACGAAAAGGATCTGAACGATGTCATCACAAAAATTCTGATTAAAAACCACTACTCTGTGGATTCTTGCCAAAACGGCCGGGAAGCCCTTGACTGCCTGGCCATGGCTGAATACGACGCCATAATTCTGGATATCATGATGCCCGGGATAAACGGGCTGGAAGTGCTAAAGAAGCTGCGAAGCGCAGGAAATAAAACCCCCGTGCTCCTGCTGACCGCGCTGGACAGCGTGCCCGACCGTGTAGCCGGACTGGATGGCGGCGCGGATGATTACCTGGTAAAGCCCTTTGCCTTCGAAGAGCTGCTGGCGCGCATCCGTGCCATGCTGCGTCGTGAAGGCGGCCGACCGGACAACTGCTACCGGATTGCCGACCTTGTTGTGGACTGTGATGCCAGGACCGCAGCCCGCGGCAACGTGCAGATCACCCTATCCTCCAAGGAATTCTCCATCCTTGAATATCTGATCTGCAATCAGGGCATTGTCCTGACCCGTGAAAAAATAGAACAGCATATATGGAATTACGATTACGAAGGCGGCTCCAACGTAGTGGATGTCTACATCCGCTATCTGCGCAAAAAAATAGACGACGGCTTCTCCCCCAAGCTCATCCATACGGTCCGGGGCGTGGGCTACGTACTGAAGGAAGCTTAAAACGAAGCAGCCAACGAAAGGGATACGATGAAAAATTTATCCATAAAGCTTAAAATCACACTCTGGTATACCGTCTTCATGACCATCCTCATAATCGTCATACTCTGGCTTCTTTTTTCTATCAGCAGCAGCCAGGTGCTTTCCAATGCCCAGCTGCGGCTGAAGGATACGGTAACCAGAAGCTTTCATGAAATAGAATATGAGGACGGCGTCCTGGAATTTGACAAGGATATCAATTTCCTGGGAGAAGGCATCTATATTTCCGTTTACAGCGCGCAGGGCGCTCTGCTGTATGGCCGGACGCCTTCTTTATTCCACGGCGCCCCCATGCTTATCATGGATGAAATCCAGCAGGTGACCTCCGGCCAGAATCTCTGGTATGTCTACGATTATTGCCAGAAAATTGACGGCTACGGCAATCTGTGGGTACGCGGCATCGCCTCCCAGACACAGACGGATGCCGCCCTCCATATCCTGGTACGGCTGGCGCTTATTTTCCTGCCGTTTTTCGTTCTCTGCATCGCGGCGGGCGGCTACCTGATCATCCGCAA